>ERZ779876.66-NODE-66-length-134703-cov-46.344454_pt1 | contig 134703 bp, 93 predicted proteins | sample MGYA00511068_ERZ779876 | MGnify/ENA primary metagenome ERZ779876 (study PRJEB29588, sample SAMEA1970858) | human gut metagenome | biome: human gut; feature: human-associated habitat; material: faeces | place: Denmark | collected 2008/2010 ...
CCATGCCTATGGCTGGCTGCCATAAATCAAGGGGCAAATATATAGTAACAGGAGATGTCTCATGAGTACATTGTAAAGCAATCGGAAGAAATTTGCAAGTGTTTGAACCAGCTGCGGTTCAGAAAAATTCTGTCCGATGTATACTTGGAACACATAATGGCAATCATCCATTCGGTTTTCATGCCCGGCTATCATGGAAAAATAGCCAATACGAAGTATTTCAGCGAAAAGCACAGAACTTCCGTCGCCCATTTTCTGAATGACGGGAAGTGGGATAGCCTCGAAGTCGAGCGGTCATTCAGAAAGCAGGTTGTTGATACGGTTTACCACGAATCCCGCAAAAGCGGACAGGAGCCTATCCCATACTTTGTGTAAACCTCGAAAGTAGTGTATAATAGAAGCACGAGAATGGAGGTTTTCGTATGGCAAGAAGGAAACGCAGCCCGGAAGAAAATGCCCGCAGGGAAAAGATTCGTGAGCTGCTGCAGCTGGCGAACATCGGCAGCATGGACGACATCCAGAGACTGTTCAAGGAGACGATTGCCGAATTCATGGAAAACGGCCTCGATGCGGAGCTGGACGACGAACTGGGCTACAGCAGGTACGACTACAAAAACAAGAACACAGACAACAGCCGGAACGGACACAGCAGCAAGACCTTGCGCACCAGCTTCGGCAATGTGGAGGTATCTGTCCCGCGGGACAGACAGGGGGAGTTTGAGCCGCAGCTCCTGAAGAAGAATCAGACCAGCATCAGTCAGGACATCGAGGAGAAGATCCTGTCCATGTACGCCAAAGGCATGACCACGTCGGATATTGAGACCCATATTCGGGATATCTACGGCGTAGGGGTGTCCGACACGACCGTAAGCCGTATCACGGACAAGATTCTCCCCATCGCAAAAGAATGGCAGCAGCGGCCGCTGGAAAGCATCTACGCGGTAGTTTTCATGGATGCCCTCCACTATCATGTCCGCAGCGAAGGTCAAATCGTGAAGAAGGCGGTGTATATCGCCATTGGCATTGATCTGGATGGTAGGAAAGATGTTCTGGGCATGTGGGTCGGTGAAAATGAAAGCGCCAAATATTGGACAACGGTGCTAAACAGCCTGAAAAACCGGGGAATTGAGGACATTTTCATCGCCTGCACGGACAATTTAACCGGCTTTTCCGCTGCCATTGAAGCTGTTTTTCCCAAGACGGAAATTCAGAACTGCATCATCCATCAGCTCCGCAATTCCAGCAAATATGTGTCCTACAAGGACATCAAGGCGCTCATGGCAGACCTGAAGGCAGTCTACGCCGCAGTCGATGAGTCTGCTGCTTTGGACGCTCTGGATGCTTTTGCGGAGAAATGGGACAAGAAATATCCGAAAATTGCTCAGTCCTGGCGGGAGAATTGGCCGAACCTGAGCACCTACTTCAAGTACCCCCAGGAGGTGCGCCGCCTGATCTATACGACCAATGCGATAGAGGGCTTTAACCGGCAGCTCCGGAAAGTGACCAAGGCCAAATCGGTGTTCCCTACGGATGACAGTCTGCTGAAAATGCTATATCTGGCCATGACGGATATTACGAAGAAATGGACTGGCCGGCGGCAGGACTGGGGCATGATCCATGCGCAGCTGGCGGTGTTCTTCGCCGACCGTATGCCGAACTGACTGGCTGCATGCCGGGATGTCAAGTGCGAGATGAACGGAGGTTGACGTTTCCGCCCTTGACATCCCCTCGAAACGCTGTTATTTTATAGACAAGGCGGCAGCAGCTTGCGCCGCTCCCGTCTTGCATAAATTTTGCTCTATTTGCACTACGTTTTGCAGTTTACACAGAATTCGGGATTGACCCGTCTGAACCGTATGCAGATATTTCGTGATGCTTCACAGTCGATCCTCTTCCAGCTTCCTGATCTTCTTTCGCAGCACAGCACCCTGAATGATACAGATCATCAGCAGCACACCGCAGCCCGCGCCCAACGCAATCACCAACCACGGGAATGTCTGCGTTTCAACTTCCTGGCTCCCCTCAGAACTGGCAGCAACCACAACCGGTTCCTCGACAGTGGTTTCAACCTGCACAATCATTGAAGCTGTGTTGCCATACGCATCCTCGCCGGTAATCGTCAGGGTTCCCTGATGAAGCCCCAGATCGTCCGTGCCGGGAATGAAGGTCAGCTTGGCGGACTTGGTTTCACCCGGAGCCAGCGTTCCCACAAGGACGCTTTGCCTTTCGGTGATCCCCGGCAGGCTCAGCGTCGCCATGACATTGCTGAGTTCGGAACGGCCCATGTTCATAACAGGAACCGTCAGTGTCGCCATTTCACTTTGCAGAATCGTCGTGGCCAGCTGGACGCCACCATGCTCCAATCTGATTTCCTGATTGACGGGCAGGGTGAAGCTCTCCGACCATGTTCCTGCTGCATCCAGAGCCGTCCAGCTCAAATCGAATTTCAGCGTATGCAGCGAAATAGAAGCATTGGTCTTCACCTTCAGGGGAACGGAAATTGTTTGGGCAGTACCCGCTGTCATATCAGGCAGGAGGATTACATCCGTACCAGCCGGAAGAATGTCGCCGGAAGCGTCAGTCACACGGAGCGTCACGCCGGTCAGATCAGCATATTGACTGGGATTGGTAAGAACGGCTGTCAAAGTGCTGTCCTCGCCCACATGAAAGGTAGCATCCACATCAGAGATCACTGGGCGGATGGTTTCATCAGGCTTGCGGCCATCGCGGATATGCAGCACAAAATGGTGCTCGCCCCGAACGGTTTTCCCTTCGTTATCTTTTGCCGTAAAGACCAGTGTGCAGGGGTAGTCGCCGTTCACGCGACCTTTGACCAGATTGGCTTTCAGCGTGGTATTGTAAGCACCGCCTTCGCTTCGATAGACAGTTGTGTATACCCCCTGTGTCTTCAGTGGTGAAATCGTTGCGTCATCGGCAAACAGTTCAGCCTTCACTGAACCGGAAATGCCGTCAACATTCAAGGGCGCAAGCACAATCAGAGTGCTGCCCGAAATGCGTGGTTCATATCCCTGCGCCCAAGAGCAAGACATATCTCCGAAAACAGCGGTTTCATTCAAAGTGATGCTGCCCTCTGCGAAAGCGAAAATGGGTATAAGGAACAAGGCTGTCATGCACAGCAAAGCTATTCTTTTCATCAAAATCACAACTCCCGGATGTTTTCGACAATCGAGTGGCGGGTCACGTCACGGACGCGCAGGCGGAGGATGGCAAGGCTCGCCAGAAGGGTCGTGGCAGCAAAGAGCAGCTGCGCACCGAGGGTGAACCAGTTTGCAAAACCTTGCGTCATGCCAAGGTATGGAAGGTTGCGGATCAGCCCCCAGTAAACCACCAGTCCGAATACTGCGCCGATGGCAACGCTCATGGCGACCTGTCCGCCGTAGATGCGGAAGATGACGCGCTCATCTGCGCCTACCGCACGAATGGTGCCGATCATGCGTACTTCTGCACGGATACGGCGGCTGACGCTGCCCGTGATCTGTGCGATGCAAACTGTCAGCAGGATGAGAGACGCGCCACTGATCAACAGCAGCTCCAGCAAGCGCTCCCGTGCGTTCGCACGTTGCATTTCCATCATGTTATCCACTGTGTAATCTGCGCCGCGCATGGCGATGGAGGTGATCCGCTTTTCCAGTACAGCTTCCTCCTCCAGCGTCAGGTCATGGGTATAGATGTTCAGGTGAGATACTCGGGGCAAGGGCAGTCCCATGGCGGCAAGACCCTGCTCGGTAGTCACCATCACCACATAATCTCCCGTGGCAAAACCGCCGGAAAGCACCGCGCCCACGGTTACATTCACCTCCGTGTGCGCCATCTGCTGGTAACAAGACAAATAATCGGATACATAACCATTCGTCGGAATCTGGACAGAATCGGAATGGACATAGTGTAGCGTCAGCGGCTGACCTGCGGTATACGCATCATTCTCAATAGATGCCAGCAGGGTGTATTCCGGATTGCTCAGGCGGTTTTGCAGCCAACGGTCATTGGTGCCCCGGTAGGAGTTGACTGCACCGTCTGGTGACAGGAACGCATAAATCGTCGGTGCAACGACCAGTACCTCCTGTCCTGCGTTGATCGCCGTCATATCAATATCTCCGCTGACGACGAACTGCTCCAGATATGCCGGATCAACCACGGCAATCTCCAGATCAATCACGTTGCTCAGATGTCCATCGATACCAAGATGTTGGCGGATTGCCGTGTAGTCCTCTGCATCCTCGTAAACGGTTGCAGGAATCTCCTCCACCGGCAGCAAGTACGGATGTCCATTGCCGAGATTGTGCTGGATGGTGTATCCGCCGCTCGTTGTTTCATAGTAGACGGGTTCCCAATACGCTGGCACATCCTCACCCAGTTCCTGCGTGATGCGGATACTGGCAGACATCTCCACTCTTTTCACACCGGGAAGGCTGCGAAGCTGCGCTACGTCACCTGTCGTCAGCTGCTGCCCAGGCGTTTTGTCATAAAACATGCCATAGTATGTTCCGGGAGCCCAGATGGAAAAGCCAATCCGATCCGTCAGGTCTGCCATAGCGCTGATGACGTCATCATGGACGATATACACCGTCGTGCTGACGACGATCATCAATAGCGCCATCAGCAATGCCGGAGCAACCTGCCGACCAGGGCGAATGCTCAGCTGCCGCCATGCTACCAATTTCGCAGGGCGGAAGGTCTTCTGCGGACGGACACGCCTCAGTCTGCGCAGCATTTCTGTGTCCCGCATGACAGACATGGGCATCATCCGACTGGCGCGGCGGAGCGGAAGCCAGCTGGACAGCAGAATGACCAGCATGGACAGCGCCAGCACCGGCAGCAGCAGCCACCACGACGGGCTGAACAGGAACAGCGTCGGGGCAGCCTGCTCCAGCGCCCACGCTGCGCCGCAGCCTGCCAGCATCGCCAGCGGTGACACGATCAGCGCCAGCAGCAGCGCCTCGCGTCCGAAGATGCGCCGGATCTGCTTCTTCGTTGCACCTACGGCCCGCAGCATGCCGATCTCCGAAACCCTTCGGGAGAGCTGGCTCTCCATCGCCCCCGCAATCCCTACACAGGTTGCCAGCAGCAGCGCTCCTGCAAGCACACCGATGCAAACCGTGTAGAGCAGCACAGCCGGATTAGGTGCGATCAGGTCGCTCGGCCAGTTGGTCGGGTTATCGTTACCGTCGAAAACCCGCAGGTTGCCGTATGTTTGTGCTCCCTGCGCATCTGTGCGTGTGTAATAGGTCAGTGCCTGATAACCCATTACGCCCGGCGCGAAGGAAAACAGCTTGTGCTGTACCAGACGCCCAGTGGAAAGCTCTGCTTCCGTTGGGTGGATCAGTATGGCCGGAAACTCCATGTATAGCTCACTGAAGCTGGAATAGCCCTTCATGTTGGCACTCTGGTTTTCCATGATGCCCACAATGGTGAAGGTGCGTACTTCGTCGACGCCCTCCACAGGGGTGAGCGTTAATGTTACCGTATCACCCACACCCACGTTGTCCAGACGCATACGTGCCAGAGCGCTTTCCTCAATGGCAATTTCGCCCGGCTTTTCCGGCATGCGTCCTTCGATGAAGCTGCGATGCAGGAAGGCAGCAGCGGTATCATCATAATAACCAACCGAGGTTGAAGTGTCATTATGCACCGCTGGAATGGTCACATGGCCGATGCCATCGTACAGGCCACTTGCCATCAGCACCTCGTCTGTTTCCTCACAATCCAGCCAGAAAGCATCCTGGCTGCCAAGGCGGGCGTCACGGCGGGCTTCATTTGCCATGAAAAGTCCGTGTACACCCAGCACCATGCAGCTGACAAAGAAGATGGACAGGAAAATACCGATGACCAGCGCAATGTAGGATTTCTTGTTTGTCCGCAAAGAAGCTGATGCAATGCGGTTGATTGTTAAGCGTTTCATTGGCGTTACATCTCCCGGATATTCTCAACAATGCTGCATTTCAGTACACCGCGGATGCGACTCCACAGACTGATCAGGCAGCAAACCAGCAGCAGTGCAGCGCACAGAATGCTCACCACGATCGCGCCGGGATGCAGGTACTCCACAAATCCTCCCAGGCAGATCGCACTCACACCGATTGCAGCCAGCGGGATCGCCAGCAGGACACTCAGGATCACCTGGCCCTGATAACAGTGAAAGAGAACCTTGTCATCTGCACCAACAGCCCTGAGCGTTCCCAGTCCTCGTTGATCCGCACGGATCTGCCTGCTGACGCTGCCGGTGATCATTGCAGCGGCAATGGCAAAGAACACCACGCCTGCGCCAGCCAGCACCGTGATCAGCCGTCTGGCTGCTGCCTGCTCCGCACGGGCTTCAGCAGTGTTGTTGACCACTGTAAAGCCGCCGCGCTGTGCAATGGTGGTGATGCGCTTCTGCAGCGCTTCCTCTGTCTGGCCGGTGACACTGCCGTCCACGGTAATGTCCACAGAGTTCAACCGCCCCACATAAAGTCCCATGTTGTGCGCACCTTCCTCGGTAGTGAGGAGGAATCCGCCGTGGATATGGGGGTAGGCAGGCGTCTGGCATTCGATCACTGCACAGACGTCCACACTCAACGTAATGCTTTCGCACCTCTCATAGTCATCGGGCAAGCCCTGCTCACCTGCGCCAAGGCCGTAGTAATTCTGCATGAGAGTCAGCGTCTGTCCGGCATGGAAGAAGTCATTCTGATGTACATAATCCAGTTGGATGCTGTCATCTGGCTTTTTGTAGGTAGACCATGCACTGCCATCAGTAGTCGCACCGTATTCTGTGGGCACATAGGCAATAACTGCTTCTCCTGCATTGATGGCAGCCATATCGATTGAACCCTCTACCACAAAGGGGGCAAGAGCAGCTTCATCCACCGGCAGCACACGGACTGTGAAGATCGCCATTTCCTGTGTTACGCCGAATTGCTCACGGGCCTTAGCGTAATCTGCACGGAAATATTCCCGCATATCAAAGCCTTCATAGATGGAGTTGGGCGTTGAAGTATATCGATCCCAGTCTTCATCGGTCAGCAAATGCTGATTGCCAATGCTCTGCATCGAAGGTTTCAGGTAGTCTGGCACCGTATCCAATAGTATGTTGACGACCAGCGCACGCCGTGGCTGCACACCCGTCACGCCAGGCAGGCTGGCCAGCTGCTGAAGATCGGAGCGCGTCAGGGTCATGTGGTCGAATGAATCAAGGAAGCGAACACCATATCCTCCATTGCCTTTAAGGGTGAAGTCTGCCATTGGTGCTTCAATATCCGCTGCAAAAAACGTCAGACCGGCCCCAAGGCAGATGACCAACAGCATGACCGCCGCCATCAGCGCAGCGCCAACGGGCCGCAGCGGATGCAGCATCAGCTGGCGATCGGCAATGAGCCGTGCAGGCTCGAAGGCTTTCTTTGTGCTTATGCGGTTAACATGGCGCATCAGGCCAGTGTCCCGCATAACCATCAGCGGGACAACCGCCGAAGCACGACGCAGCGGCAGCATCGAAGAAAGCAGCATGACTGCAACAGAAAGGACGATCACAGGAAGAATCACCCAGGGATTCAGTCGGAACAGCAGCACATCTGCCGCCAGGGCAGCAGCCGCGCAGGCCGCACCACAGCCCGCCAGCACCGCAATAGGCGCAAGCGTCAGCGCCAGCAGCCATGTTTCACGTCCGAAGACCTTGCGGATCTGCCGTCTGGTTGCACCAACAGCACGCAGCATGGCGATCTCCTCGCGCTTGCGGGAGAGCGTTGCTTCCATACTGCTGGATATGCCCACGCAGCAGGCAACGATCAGACTGCCCAGCAGAATTCCCAGCAGCAGGAGCTGACTTTCCAGCTCCGCATCTGCCATGATGGCATCCTGCGGAAAAAACACCGCCATACCCTGGTTGTTCAGTCCGGTATTTGCGCCGCCAAACTTTATCTCGATGAATGCATCATCCTGCGGCTCCCAGTTCCAGTCATTGAGGAAGCGTGCGAGTGTCATGCCGGGACGCAGTACCGCCAGTCGGTGAATCACGGTGCGCCCGGTGGCAAAAGCAGGCTCCTGCGCGCTGACAAGAATGGATGCAACCGGATAGCGATTCGGGCCGTGCCCCCAGGATTCGTCCAGCAGGGCTTCTGACTGCTCTGCGAGGAATCCAACAATGGTGTAGGTACGAGTTTCCACTGTACCGTCAACAGGGATGATGGCCAGCGTTACATTTTCGCCGATGTCAGCTTCCATGCGCAGCTTCGACAGTACGCTTGGTTCCAGCGCGATCTCACCAGCATGCTCCGGCATACGCCCCTCAGTAATGCGGCGGTTCAGCATCGCTGCTCCTTCAGGGCTGTCATAGCCAATGGCGACAGTTGAATCCTGCACCATGCCGGAGACATACAGTTCCGTCATACGGCTGAAATAGCCGGTCTGCATCAGTTGGTCATGCGTAGCTGGCTTGTCGTAGAGAACAACATCTGCGTAGCCGACACTTTCAGCAACCCTTACCTCACGGCGAGCCAGCAGACCATCCACGCACAGGCACAATGCCGTGACGAGGAAAATCGAAAGGAAGATACCCGCTGCCAGAGCAAGATAGCTCTTCCGGTTTGCACGGAGACCTGCGCTGGCAATCCGGTTGATGGTCAGGCGCTTCATGCGTTTACCACCCCGGTATCGCGGGCAATGTGCCCGTCTTCCAACTGGATGATACGCTCTGCCTGTTCAGCGACATTGAGATCATGGGTCACCAGAACCAGCGTAATTCCCAGTTCATGGCTTACCTGACGCAGCAGAGTCAGCACCTCACGTCCGGACTTACCATCCAGATTGCCGGTGGGTTCGTCAGCAAACAGAATCGCAGGCTTGTTTGCCAGTGCGCGGGCGATGGATACGCGCTGCTGCTGACCACCAGACATAGCACCAGGCAGATGGGACAGACGGTCGCGGATGCCCAGCATATCCACGATCTGATCGAGGTAAGCTTCGTCAGCCTTACGTCCATCCAGCATGACGGGCAGCAGGATGTTCTCCCAGCCGGTCAGTTCACGCACCAGATTGTAGCTCTGAAACACAAAGCCAAAACGGCGGCGACGCAGCACGGACAGCTGGTTATCCTTGTAATCGTAGAGGTTCTTCCCCTGATAGATGACGCGCCCCTTGCTGGGGGTGTCCAGGCCGCTCAGCAGGTGCAGCAGAGTAGACTTGCCACTGCCGCTGGGGCCGGTGATGGCGGTAAAGCTTCCCTGCTCGATGGTCAGATCCACATTGTCAAGAGCGAATACCTTATTCTCGCCCGCCTGATAGATTTTACTCAGACCTTCGCAACGGATAATTTCCATACAAATTGCCTCCTTCACGAGTCGGAACGACGTCCGTTCCCCCTTACAGCTACACTTTATCAGACGAACCTTACTTTCAGGTGACTTTTACCTTACGATTTCGTAAGGTTGAAAAAGATACAAGGGGACGCTGCATGTACAGTATCCCCTTAGGAATATGTTCTGATCATCTTCATCAGCGGAATGGAGATTGTCATTTTGAGTCCCTTTGCGGTGTTCTCTGCACTGATCGTGCCATGATGCCGCCAGATGATCTCCCTCACGATGGCAAGGCCAATGCCTGCGCCGCTGCTGGGAGAACCTTCCGCCCGGTAGAAACGCTCAAACAGATGCGGCAAATCCTTACCAGATGCACCGCCGCCCTCATCCTCCACAGTACAAAAGAAAGCCGCCTCCGTTGTTTCCATGCGGACATGAACCGTACCACCCTCGGGCATGTGCTCGCAGGCATTCTTCAGCAGATTGGTGAAAGCTTCGCTCAGCCACTTTTCGTCACAGCGGATGATGGCATTGCCGATGACTTCCACAGTACAAGCCGGGAATGTGGCGGAAAGCCCTGCCCAGCATGAACGGATGATACTTGCAACTTTCTGCTCATCATAAGTAAACTCATAACCGTCTGCACAGAGGCGTTCCAGCCGCAGCAAGGACTGGATCAGGCGCTCCATGCGTTCAATCTGTGTGAGTTGCTGAGATAAGTGGAAACTTTCGTCCATCTCGCAATATAGGCGCAAGGAGGCCAGCGGCGTTTTCAGCTGGTGGGAAATATCCGCCGTCAAGTCACTGGTGCGGCGGCATTCCTCTGCCTGCCGCTCCTTTGCCAACAGCAGACGGTTTTGAAGCTCGGCAATAGCATTATGCAGCGGTGCAAGCGAATCCTCCTGGACGGAGAATTCAAGAGGTGCGCCGTTGCCAACGAGGAAGTCCTCCGCCTGCTCTGCCAGCTTCCTGATCCTCCGGCGCTGCCTCAAAAACAGCGCAACCAGCACCAGCAGCGCGATAGACAGGGCGATCACCACAATAGTCAGGCCAACCATTGATATCCCACCCTGCGAATTGTCTTGATGTGCTGCGCGCCGATCTTTTCCCGCAGGCGGCTGATGTGCACGGACAGCGTGTTATCGTCCACAAACTTTGCACCATCATCCCAGAGCACATCCAGCAGCTGCTCGCGCGTCACAATCGAACGATTGCTGACGAGCATATTCAGCACTTTGTACTCAGTCAGCGTCAAAGGGATAATCTCGCCATCGCGGCGCACCTGCATGTGGGACGGGTCGATCTCCAGTTCACCGGAGGTTGTGATAGGTGCAGGAGTATTCCGGCGCAGCAGCGCGCGGATGCGGCTGAGCAGTTCCATCATACGGAAAGGCTTGGTTACATAGTCGTTGCCGCCTGCATCCAGACCGCGTACCACATCGAACTCCTCATCCTTGGCGGTGAGGAACAGGATGGACGTTGTGATGCCCTGATCGCGCCATTCCTGACACAGGGATACGCCATTGCCATCGGGGAGGGTGACGTCAAGGATGATCAGGTCAATATAGACAGAGAAGTTCTGTCGAGCCTCCGCAGCATTGGCTGCAGTGGTAACGGAATAACCTTCACGGGTAAATAACTCCGTCAAGCCATCGCGCAGGGCGGCATCGTCTTCGACAAGAAGGATAGTGGACATAGTGGCTGCTCCTGATTAGCAAGTATTCTGCCTATATTGTATACAGAACAGGGGGGCACGTCAACCGGCTGTTGATAAGAAATGTGTATTTCACGGCGAAACACCCCTTGACAAATCGAATCACGCAGCAACACTGTTGTAACGTTTACGCAACATATATGCAGCTCTTCTGGATGTCTGTCAAGACATTAGTGTTACATATATTAGCTCCGAAAATGCTAAAGTGAAAGCTTTGGGTCCCAATTGCTGCGCCATAAATCTTAGACGAGGAAAACAACATCTCCTACGAACGGATATCATACAAAAAAGGCATCCGCCCCTTAAGGGTGGACGCCCGGGATTTGCTCGATAAGAGCTATCACCCTACCATTGGCTTAATGCTTCTCAGCTTTATGTGTCTCCAATGTTTTCCCCGCATTGCTCTTGGTGCTCTTAGAAGAGCTCTTCGATGCAAGGGCTTTTGCAGCCTTGCCAACCTTGCCGCCATGATGAACCGCCATGCAAGCACATCCTTCCTCAATCAGCCAGCATTTCTGCGAGATCGGCAAACATACACCGCTTTGTCAAGAGCTTCATCACTCATGCACCCGTACGCCTTGTTGTAGTGTAGCGGAAGCCTCCTGTGATACTCACTGAGCGCGTCGGGATGGGCAAGCGTGTATCTCGTCACCTCTTCATACTCCCAATGCGGTATCTCACGTTCAAGACTCTGCAGCATGATACGCTTGGATAGATCCCGATAGCGTGGATCGTCTCTCATGCGCTCCAGGATAACCAAGGAGAGATACTGATGGGTTTTGAACAAGAAATGTTTGCGAACCCACCCCTTGGGAACCAGCAGAATTTTACGACTGCCCACTCTCCAAAATGGTTCTTGTGACCATGCCCAGTCATGTTTTTCGCGATCCCATGAACGGATCTCGTGGTAGCCATCTGGCTCAATACCATACCGCTGCATTTGATCCGCTGTGAATTGGGTCAAGATGCGCCGTAGAATATTGGTGAGCAGATCACTCATGCAGTCTTCGGCAAAGTCTTGGACGAATACAGGAATGTCTTGAACGCAAGAAATGGTCGGAATCTTTGTTGCCAGATCGCAGAGGTCCTTCAGACTGTCCCTCATGCCTTCAGGTGTTTTTCCTTTTCCGTTGTGGCCATTTCCATAGCCCAACTTCGTCTCGTTCACTTCATGCGCCTCATCAAACACTGAGGAGTTGTTCCAGCGTGAAGTCCGCATGTCAGCGTACATCTGATCCGCGAAGTCTGCGATTATCTCTGCTGCTTCACGGCTAAGCGGATCTCTACCGCGTTCAATCAGACACGGATCGATAAACAGTTCGGTGTCCGCATCAGTTGTGATATCAACGAAATCGATATCTTCGTGGCCTTTGGGAATACTCAAGTAAGTGGTTACATACATATAAACCGCCCCTTTCGATAAATAATAATCTATAGGGACATGTGGCTTGTGTGAAACGCCCAGTCATTCTTCCTTTCCGACGACTTTGGTCTTGAAATCAGCCTCGAATCGTGGTAAACTCAATGTGCCGCATTGATGAAGTACCATTCGCTGTGCTTTGTCGTCTTGAGCACCGAGGGAACTCGGTGTTTTTTCGATTCCCCAGCCACATGGAACATGTGCTTGCCAGCCTTCCTGCCGAAGATCTACTGGTCAGAAGTCATTATACATCAGTCGCCTCCCAAAAGCAATCGTTAAAGTGATTTTTTCACTTTCGCAAGTTCTGCAATCTCAAATCATTGCATTTTTGCAGTCTTTCCCCATTGACTTTCGTGAATTATTCACGTATAATATGTAAGGTTGCAATATTAACTGAAGGAGTGATAGCGTGCTCATTAGCTTTACCGTAAGCAACTTTCGATCCTTCGATAAAGAAGAGCGGTTTTCGATGGTCGCAGGAAAAGCACGAAACTTTTCAGAGCGTACGAATCGTATCTCAAGTGCCAATGTAAAACTTATCAAATTCAAGGCAGTATACGGGGCTAACGCCTCAGGAAAATCTAATCTGGTTCGAGCTATTGACTTCATGCAGCATGCAATGCTGCACGGTATTCCAGCAAATGCTGCGATGGATTATTGCCGCGTATCTGATAACAATGCTGAACGGCCGTCAACCTTTGCCGTGGAAGTTGTCCTCAATAACATCAGATATATCTACGGCTTTGAAGCAGTTTTGAATTCAGGCCTATTCACAAAAGAATGGATGTATGAGGTTCGTCGGCAACACTGCAGAACAATTTTCTATCGGGATGTCCAAAAGGGTACCTACGATGTTGCATCATACATGGAAGACTCACAACTTGCTGATAGGCTGAGCTTCTACGCCGACGATATCAAGAATGACGGAAGCATCTTGTTTTTACGGGTCATGAATAAGAACAAAGATGCACTGTATGATACCTATCCTATCTTGGCACCATATAGAACTGTCTACCGCTGGTTCCGATTCAAACTGAGCGTGAATTATCCCGATGAACCCATTACCCAGTATACATACTTCTTCGATAGCGAAGGTAGTGCTGCCGCAGAGGAATTACTCGCTCGCTTTGATACCGGTATATCTAAGGTTCAAGTATGTGATGAACCGACAGAAAAACTGATAGCGCAATTCCCCAAACGTCTTTGGTCAGATCTTGTTGAAAGCCTTACCGAACAAAAAAGGCGTTATGAAGAACAGCATCAGGAACGGATTCCTGCTATCATTCTACGGATGCAAGAAGATCATTCCATGTATATCTTCGAACTAATCGAAGAAGAGGTTCGCTGTAAAACACTTAAGTTCCAGCATAAACATGGGCAATCACTGTTTTCGCTAAAAGAAGAGTCCGATGGCACTATTCGCTTGTTGGATCTCTTGGAAGTACTGCTCGCAAACAATTCTGATATGGTCTACGTTATCGACGAAGTAAGTCGCTGCCTCCATCCGTTGCTTACTAAGAAGTTTATCGGGGATTTCCTTGCGCTTGCTGCAGAACGGAATATCCAATTAATCGTGACTACACATGAGGCAGATCTCATGGACTTGGATCTGCTCAGGCAAGACGAGATTGGTTTCGTTGGCAAACGAGACGAGGACGGAACATCTAAGATATTTGGCCTTGATGAATTCGGCGCTCGTTTCGACAAGCGAATTCGCAAAGCATATCTGGATGGAGAGTATGGTGGAATTCCAAAGTTATCCAATGGGAAGCTGGTTCCTCACATGTGATGTTGCTCTGTAACCAACTAGTCATGCCCGCTTTATTGTAAGAAATAAAGCGGGCATGATTGCATCTTCAACTCAGTTGTAGCAATGGTTCAAGTTACCCCTGCATATTTTCAGCCTTCTTGACGAAATAAAGAAATCCGAACCCGTTTCCAACCGGAATCAGGTTCGGATTTCTCCTGTGAAGTGGAGCATAGCGGATTCGAAGCGGAGAACGCACTTCCCATTGCGTCCCAATCAGTACCATATGGTAACATTCTGAAACCAAAATCAGCATTTGCAGCTTAACAAATCACATGGAATACCACTCCGTTGTGGGTACGATTGTGGGTACGCATCGTGGTGCAGTGTCGAGGAAACACAGACAATATCCAAGTTTCCGGCTAACCTATAATGAACTCACTGAACAGTTTTGGGGCGATAAAATTTGAAAAGTGCTGATTTGTTTTGTGATGTTTGTATCTGTGCATTTGTGATTTGATGAAAATTTGCACCACAAACATCTAACTCCGTTGAGTCTGGAAATATTCTCAATGTAAATTTCCGAACAAAATGTTGGCTCTGCCGACTTTCTTCTTTTCCAAAGTCAGCAGAGCCAATAGATTTCATCAGAAAAGATAATCAGGCGAAGTCTGCGCCAGCATTACCCTCTCGTCCGCCAAAACCCTTGCACAATATTCATCACGCTGCCCAGCAAAAAGCCACCCAGCGCAATCGCCGCCAGCGTCAGGCTGTTCACAGCGGTCGAGTTACCCTTCTCCAAGTCAGAGAACCAAACATAGCCCATTAAATCCGCACGCCCTGTCAGCACACGGCAGAAGCACAGCGTCGTCAGCACCACATTCAACAGCAGTGCTGCATCCCGCAGAATGCCGTCTTTTTTACGCAGCATCAGCAGCAAATCCAGCAGGATTGCCGCACCGCTCATGAAAATGATTGCGCCCATATTACCCAGTGGATATGCCATCGCTGAACTAATCGCCGTCAATGCAGCTGCCCCTGCCGTCAGAACCACATGAAGAATCAGGAAAATTTTCTGTTTCATGCCGTGCGTTCCTCCTTCTTTTTCGCCATTATGCTGATGCAACATATCGCCACGTAACCCAGCAATCCTGCGCACGCTGCCACAAAGCCGCCTATTTTCGCCGTCCGATAGCTGACACGCCACCAGTTGCTGACTTCCACCATTTTTGCTGATGTGTTCACTGCATTCATGCGGTTGCTGTTCGCCAGCACATACAGCGTATGATGCACCGCTTCTTTCAATCGGCGGAGAATTTTAGCATCGCCGCCAAGGGTGTTTCCATCGTGATTGAGATAAGCGTACCATTCTTCTTTGATGTCTACGGAGTCGAAATTCGTTGTTCCTGCCGCAACAGATTCTTTCCACGTCATATAGGTTGCCGGATTCACCAAATCAGTCACGATGTACCCCTGAAATCCCCATTCTCCGCGCAGGATGCCATCAATCAGTCCTTCATGCGCACTGACGTAGGTTGTGCCGATGCGGTTAAACGCAGTCATCGTCCCCAGCATTCCGTTTTCAAAGGCAATCTGGAAGCTGCGCAATTCCAGTTCGCGTGCCTTCTGCTCCGTCATGAAGGGCGCCACGCCATTGCGGTTTGTTTCCTGATCATTGAATGCAAAGTGTTTGCCGGCTGCAATCAAGCCCTTGCTGTACGCACCCTGCGCATACGCCGCGGCAAGGAAACCGGACAGCACCGGATCTTCCGAATAGTATTCCACGTTTCGACCGCAGCAGGGTGTGCGATGCAGGTTCAGTCCCGGCCCCCAGATAATCGACAGCCCGTTGAAAAGGCTGTCATTGCCGAACAGTGTCCCGATTGCCTGCGCAAGCTCCTTGTCAAACGACGCGCCCACCAGCTGCGGCGTGCCCATGTCATGCACCTCGTAACCCGCATTGGGGTCTTCCGGCGAAACGTACCACGGCGAATTGGCGTCCGATACGTTGGAAATACTGCTGAGGAAGCCCACTGGGCCGTCATTGGCAAGCGTTCCGCCTAAGAAACCAACAGACGGAATATCCAGATAAATCATGTTTCCGGTCGAAACAAACTCCGCCGCTTCCTGAATCGTCAACTGGTCGAGCAGTTTCTCCCAGCGCGGGTCATCGTAGGCTGCCCCCTTCATATCCGCAAAGGACATGCCGTTATCCGCTCCCCAGATAATGTCCGATACGTCGTCATCCGTATGGATGGTGTAAAAATCGTTTTTGAGCGTCGCAAGCATTTCCGCCGTGGCCGTAAGATTCTCGTAGTTTTTCGGCCATGTGCCTGCCCAATCGCTGCGGCTCAGGTATGTTACTGTGCCGGGCTGAAAAGCATTGAAATCCGCATCAGCAAGCTGATTGGATACCTGCACGCCAGCCTTCGTAACGGCAAACGTCGTCGTATCACATTCCGCGAGCGTCCATGTTTTCACGCACGCGATGTCGCCCTGACCATCCAAGCGCTCCGCATATCCCTGCGCCGTCAGAATGCTGTTCAGCGCTTCATGTGCACCGCAGCCAACTGCAAAGTAATATTCCCCCGCATCCAGCAGATAGGTTTCGCGGTCAGCATCATAGCTGGTCATGTTCTGCATATCTGCCGTGATGGTCAGCGTTTCGCTTTCCCCGGCAGCAAGCAGTTTCGTTTTGCCGAAATCCAGCAGCTGCACTGCACTCTTTTCCAGTCCGCCCACATAGTAGGGTGCTTGCATATACAGCTGCACCGTGCTTTTCCCCGGGACACTGCCCGTATTCGTCACCGTTACAGCTGCCGTCACCGTTTTGTCCTGCTGCGACACCGTCACCGCATCCAGCGTCTGCCGAAATGTCGTGTAGCTCACGCCATAGCCAAACGGATATGTTACCTCTTCGCCATAATTCCAGCCAGCTGCAGAATCAAATGCCCCCACTGTGGAATCCGCATTGCCCTGCCCCATCACAGCATCCGCATAGCGGGTCTCATAGTAGCGATAGCCCGTGTAAATGCCCTCCGCTTCGATGAGATAGTAATCCGCGCGGTCTGTCACCGTGTCAAAATATTCATCTGCATTTGCGAAAGTATAGATGCCGAAATTCGCCATTGCGGGCGATGAAACAGAGTTCGACGCATACACATCCGGCAGCGCCCCCAACGGATTCGTTTCGCCGCAGAGGATGGATGCAATGCCCAGCGTACCGTAATTGCCGGGGAAACCAATCCACAGGATAGCGTCAATGCCGTCATCCGCCGCCAATTCACCGATTTCCATCGGATTCGCCGTATTGAGCAGCACAACCACACGGTGGAAGTTTTCCTTCGCCAGTGCAAGGAGCGCCCGCTCGTCATTCGTCAGCGCCAGCGCATTCCGCGCGCCTGTCTGCGGGTCAATGCCCGTTTCACCAGGATAGTAGTCCGCTGCCTCTGTGCCGCAGCGTCCCAGCACAACAATTGCCGCATCCTGATACGCTGCAAAACCGTTTCGATAGTCCGAATCTGCCTTCTGGATTTCCTCCACGGTCGCCTCCGCCGTTACCAGCTTCGGTTCATTGCCTGGCAGGACACCCACAAAACTCGGCGAGAGTTTATTGGCGTTGTTGTACACCTTGTTCTTGCATACTTTCGTATAGGTCTCCCGCATCTGCTCATTCACTTGGAAGCCTTTTTCGATGAGTGCATCCCCCAGCTTCACGTTTTGTCCCGGTTTTACTGCACAGCCGACGCGCGCCCCGAAATTCATCTTTGTTTCCGCGCAAACGCCCAGCAATGTCACAGCGCTGCCCTTTTCCAGCGGCAATGCGCCATTGTTTTTCAGCAGCACACTGCCTTCTGCGCTGAGGCGTTCGCCCATTGCGCGATGCGCTGCAATCAGCTCATCCGTGTTGGCGTAATCCGCCACATAGGTCGTATACAGTGCATCGTCCGATTCCGAGACCTCAACAACAGCAGTCTGCGTTCCCAGATAGCTGTTGACCATATTGCGATTCTTCTCCAGTATCGTGCCCGCGCTATTCCCGATGAGCATCACGCAGACCCCAAGGCAGCTCAATCCGCACCAGAATTGTTTGGTTTTGAACATGCTTTTTCTCTCCTTCTGCCCGTTTTGCGCATACACAGATGCCCTGCCTGCTGGAAAGCACATCAGGCAGGGATATCTATGACGCTTGGTTATACTTGCGCTTTCACCTGAACCACCTGAATGCTGCTGCGATTCTTCCTGCAGCGCCGTACAATCAGCAGTACGCCTGTCACTGTCACCACCAGCACCGCAGCATCAGCGCAAATCATCCAGATTTGCCACTCTGGCAGCACATTGCGGATTTCCGTCTTTTCGCTGAAGCCATTCATCGCCGCGCTGTTGACAACCGTATACAGGATGTTATGCGATGCACGGCGCAGGCTGTTCACCAGCGTTGCATTGTTTTCAATGTCATCAATCCAGTAAACCGTTTTGTCACTGTTCAGCCACAGGTCGCCGCCGTTTTGCAGCCCCATGTCAATCCACATGTAACCGCCGTTCGCTGTCGCATAGTCTGTCACAACAATTCCGCGGAAGCCCCATTCGCCGCGCAAAACATCCTCCAGCAAATCTTCATTTGCACCGCACCAGATGCCGCCGATGGAGTCAAATGCCGCCATCATGCCATGCGCATCCGCTTCCTTGACGCAGATTTCAAAGGGTGTCATGTACAGTTCGCGCAGCACCTGCTCCTGACAGAAGGTTGCAATGCCATAGCGCCGATCTTCCTGATCGTTCAGCACCAAATGTTTGAGGTAGACATACATGCCTTTGCTTTGTGCGCCACGAACCTCCGCCGCACAGATTTTCCCCGACAAGAAGCCGTCCTCGGAGTAGTACTCAAAGTTGCGTCCGCCATAGGGCGTACGATGCGTCCCTGCCCCCGGCGCATACCAGCCCTGAACGCCCGACTTCAAGCCATCTTCACCAATGCACTCGCCCATCTGCTCCACCAGTTCCTGATTCCATGTGGACGCAAGCACCACCGCAATCGGATAGCCCATGCAGTGCGCACTGCCGGAAATCAATTCATCCGAAATACCTGCCGGGCCATCCTGATCGTTGGAAACAGGCTTGGAAATGCTCAGCAGCTGTGCCGTCTGCCAGCCGCCCAGCCGAACCATGTTCATCATTTCTTCGACCGTCAGGCAGTCCAGCACATTTTCCCATGCCGGATCGTCGTATGCCTTGCCGCGCATGGTAATCAGCTTGATACCTTTGCCCGAACCTGTCGTCGGCATAACGGCGTTCGGGTCGTCAGCGTAATGATTTTCCTGACTGTCCTGCAGCAGCTGGTCGCTCGCCTTCATGGTATGTTTGCCCTTTTTATCCGTCTTGCCGTAGAAGCTCGGCCATGTGCCATCCCAATCACTGCGCGTCAGATAGACATACTTGCTGTCATAGTACGTCATGCTGCTGTAATCAAACTGATTGCTGATAGCCGTTCCCGTTGCGCTGTCCACTGCGCAGGTCGTTGTGTCCAGTTCCTGCTGCACATAGGATGCTGTCATGGCAGCATTGCCCGCATCATCCATGCCGTCTTCAATCGTGCAGCCTTTTGCCGCCAAGATGTTGTTGACTGCATCGTGTGCATTGTCCGCCACGGTAAAGTAGTACGTTCCCGCATCAACAATGTAGGTGCGCGCATTGATTCGGTCATACGCACGCAGCTCTTCTTTTGGCACAGTCAGCGCAACCGTCTCTGTTTCGCCCGGCAAAAGCAGGCGCGTTTTGCCGAAACCGCACAGCTCCACCGATGCCTTCTCTACCAGATACTGCTTATCATAGTCCGTATAGGGCGATTGGAAGTAGATCTGAACAACTTCCTTGCCCGCCACAGCACCTGTATTGGTGACATCCACAGAAACAGCAAACTGATTTTCCTCTTCCGTCAGCTTGAAATTGCTGTATTCAAAGGTTGTGTAGCTCAGTCCGTAGCCAAAGGGATACAGCACTTCCTTGCCATAGTTCCACGCCTTGTTGTCCGAAGCGCCCTTTCTGCTGTCTGCATTTCCCTGCCCCAGTACCGTATCCTCATAGCGCGTTTCATAATAGCGATAACCGACGTAAATTCCTTCGCCATAAACCACATAGGTATTCTTCGCGCCCACGCTGTTATAGCCGTTTTCCACGCGCCCATAGCCGAAATTTTCAAACGCAGCTGAGCTTTCCGCGCTGTAAGCATAGGTATCCACCAGCCGTCCAGACGGGTTCACCGTACCATTCACGGCACGCGGAATCGAAATCATTCCCTGCTGACCGGGGTAGCCCACCCAAAGTGCCCCTTGAATATGCTCATATTCATTGAGCCAGCCCAATTCAACCGCGTTTGCGATGTTCAGCAGCACAATCACGCGGTCAAAATGCGCATTGATGTATGTCAGCAGCGCCTGCTCATCCTTGCTCAGAGAGACCTCTTTCTCTGCGAGGTCTGTCGCCTCATGCGCAGGGCGCGAGAAGACAAAAATCGCTACATCGCCATATGCTGCAAAAGACTTTTCCACCTCCGCAGAGAAATCATCCGGCTTGACTTCTTTGGGAATTTTCAGGCCGCTGTCTTGATACATCGTCCACAGCGTTTCATTCACATCGAAGCCTTCCTGCGTGAATGCTTCCTTCAAGCTCTGCACGTTTGTCTCGTCAATGGCGCCGGAACCGCCGCCGCCATAGCGGAACTGCGTTGATGCCTGACCAAAGATGCTGATTTTCGCTTCCTTTTGCAGCGGCAGTGCATTCTGGTCGTTTTTCACCAGCACAATGCCCTCCGCCTCAATCTGCCGGCTGATTTCCGTTTCATGCGCCAGCAAATCTGCCTCCGTTGCAAAGGCGCTTTTGAAGTAATCGCTGTCACCCGAAGTATCCAGATTCACGGTTGCTACGGTTTGATGTCCCAGCGAACGAGTAATCAGCGAGCTGTATTTGAGCAGCACCACGTTGAGCGTGATAATGCCCACCATCAGGAGCGCCAGAAGGCTTCCCCAAATTCCAGTAAAGAGCTTGTTGCTCATTTTTTTATGAGGCTTTTTGATTTTCTGTTTCTGCTCGTCCATCTTCAAGCGCTTCCTCTCTGTCTTCCGCTTCAGAATTTCTAAGTTCTCATACTCTTTCGGCCGCATTGGGAATTGGAATCAGTATGTTGAGGATGAAGGTATCCCCTTCCGTGGTCGTGCTGGCATAACCGCCGTATTTCTCCGTTGTCGCACGAATGCTGCGCACGCCGAGGCCGTGATTATGTGCGTCCTGCTTTCTCGTCAGCAGCTGCCCATCAGCGGTATGCACTTCCCCGTCAAACGTATTCTCAATGAGAATTTGCATCATGCTGCTGACGGTGGCAATCTTGACGCTGATAATCTGCCTCTTTTTGTCGGGAATGCGCTCTACTGCCTCCACTGCGTTGTCCAGCGCATTGCCAATGATGCAGACCAAGTCCAGCGGATTCATGAAGTTCAGTTGTTCTCCATGTGCTGCACACATCCAGTTGATGTCGTTCATGCTGCAATACAGGCTTTTGTCACGCAGCACAGTATTGAGCACCTCGTTGCCCGTATCAATGCTGTTATCGTAAACCTCTATCATTTTTAGGATTTCATGCCCATATCGCTTCGTCAGTTCACCCGTTCCGTCCTTCTGCGCCATCAGCACCGTCACCTGATGTTTCATGTCGTGGCACTTGCGGTTAATCAGGTCAATGTTGTCACGAGTCAAGCGGAATTGCTGCTCATGCACATGCAGCAGCTCATGGCTGACCGCCAGTTCCGCCTGCGCAAACAGCTGCTTCTGATGCGTATATTCCAGCGCCAGAATCAAGCAGCAGAACGCAATCGCATACCACTGGCAGAGCTGGAGCATTCGGCGCACGGTCTCGACTTCAAATGCCATGCATGCATTCGGATCAGCGGTATGTTTGCATTCATAGCTCAGAAACACCTGCACCGTCAGGCACAGCAGCGTCATCGGAACAATGCCCCAACTTGTCACATAGTAATGCCCTGTGTGTGCCATTTTTCTGCCCCAGAAAAACCAGATGCATGCATACACCAGTAAGCTGATGGTGCAGTACGCCAAATTCATTTGCGCATTGCTCACGAAAATGAGAATGTACACAGAATTGGCCAGATGCTCCGTCAGTGATGCCAGCAAAGCGCACTGAAATGCTTCTCGCCAGCTAATCTGGCAGTAGCTCATAATGACCAGCATATTCACCAGCGGCAGCACAAAATACCACACAACCGGCAGTGCGCCATCCACGGCGGTAGAGGAAGCCAGCATCCCCAGCAGCAGAAATCCAGCCGTCGCCGCACTGCCTTTGAGGCACGCCATTTTTCTCTTTTCCAGAGAATGTGAGAACACCAGCGTTGCAAGCCCAAGCCAGCAAATGTACTGCACACCCACTGTATATAGGCTTTTCAGCCAGTCCAACAAGCCCGTCATGCTGCACTTTCTCCGCCGTCGTTATTGACTATTACTTAAAGAACACCAACAGGCAGTTGTACAAATCCACAATTCAAGCTGCATAGTTGTGTGCACCGTCTTCCAGCACCACCATTGCGCTGTTTTCGCCGTCCACAAACTTGTTGCTCATACTCTCCATCAGCTGATTGTAGATTTCGTAATGCTCTTCAAAAGCAATGTCCTCCACGCCGTTGCCGTTATACCAGAAGTTCAGGGTGTAATCCGCATATTTTTCTTCCAGCATCGTGCGGAAAAGCGCTTCATCCGTCAGCGAGCCCGACCATGAACCGCACCAGCCGATGACATCAAAATTGCGCATCAGGACTCCGTGGAAGGAAGTTACTGAACCCATCGACAGGCCGCAGTACGCCCGATGGTCGCGCGTTGCAATCAGGTTCTCTTCACTGACATCTTTGTTTGCATAGGTCAGGTATTTGCTTTCCACCGCAGGAATGATATTGTTCCGAAATTCGTCGCCAAAGTACCATGTATACAGACCCGACATGGAATTATAGTGCGATTCGCCAATCTGCGCACAGACGGCATCAATCTGCTCCTGCGTCGGCTCAACGCCCTCGACGTCAGCATAGAACGTCGGCGTAACCACAATCAGCGGCTCACACAAGCCGTCCTCAATCATGTGATCCAGCACGCGCATCGTCGTTTTGCCATGTGTACGGTCGCTCAGCTCCATCAGCCAGTAGTTCTCGTCATCACCGCCACCATGCATCAGATAGAGGATGTTGTAGCTCTTTTCCGGGTCATATCCGGCAGGCAGATACACATTCACTGCCTTTTCCAGCACATAGTCCGTCCCCATGACGGCATTGACCGCATAGGCGGGGGTCTGGTAAGTCAGCGTTTCCACCGTGCCGTGGGTTTGCGCTGCTTTGCTCTTGAGCTTGCTGATGCCCTTGGTTGACCAGACAAAGTCATATTTATAATCCCGATGATACGAAACCGCGGGCGTTTCTTCCGTCGCATCAGCTGCCGCATCCCGTCATCCCCAGCAACATGACCAAAGAAGTTACCAGTGCAAGAACCTTTTTCATGGAATCAAATCTCCTTTCTGATTGAGGGAAGTCGTTCTGCCTTCTAAAAATCCCCGCGTACCAGCAAGTCCGAATTTCTTGTTGGCACTTGCGTCAGCACACGGGGATTCTTTTTGTGCTGCTTCACCGCAGCGCAGGTGAATTGGGATTACTTCACAATGTCAGCCCAGACCGTCGCGTTTTCGAGGATGTATGCAATCATATCCGGCGCATCGCCGCCCATGAAGCCCGTCTTGTCGAACGTGACCTTACCTTCGCCGTCAACGACCTGCCAAATGACCTGCTGGTCGTCGCCATAGAAGCTGTATTCCAAGTTGAACTCGGAATCGTCCGCCTTCGCAGAGCAGGTAATGATAACCGTCGCGTCCGCCGCTTCGATGTAGTATTCAATCACGGTGTACTTGTCGTAATCAGGATTCGGTTCGTAATCAGCGTCGTCGCTGGTCAGGTCGCCGAAATCAATCACGTCGTTTTCGGGAATCGCAGACCAAATCGCGTTTTCGAGGATGTAGGCAATCATATCCGGCGTGTCGCCGCCCATGAAGCCCGTCTTGTCGAACGCGACCTTGCCTTCGCCGTCAACAACCTGCCAGATGACCTGCTGGTCGTCGCCATAGAAGCTGTATTCCAGGTTGTATTCGGAACCGTCCGCCTTCGCAGAGCAGGTAATGATAACCGTCGCGTCCGACGCTTCGATGTAGTACTCAATCACGGTGTACTTGTCGTAGTCCGGGTTCGGTTCGTAATCAGCGTCATCCGCAGTCAGGTCGCCAAACTCGGTCAGCACTTCCAGCGGCGCAGCATCTTCCGCCAAGGACAGATTCGCGCAGCCCAGCACCATCAGGGCCGCCAGCAGCAGAGCAAGAAACTTCTTCATATTGGGTTCCTCCTTCTATTTTGTGCGTTTCCTTCTCGGCAACGCATCTCATGTGAGTATCATAGCACGATTGGGTTTCCGTGTGTGCAATTTGGCTTATCCCGTCGTTTTAGCGTCAAATCTGGTCATTATTGTGCCATCCATGACAGAATGCAATCCACGGTAGTCTGTTTCTGTTCCTTTGTAAATGTGCCATAGCCGTGTCCACCGTCCGGAATTGTGACAAAATCCGTCTGCGTCTGTTCCCGCTGCTGATACAGCACCGCATTGAACGCCGTGTTGTCATAAGCGCCTGTTGCATCTGCATCGCCGCAAATAAACAGTACTGCGCCCGGATAGCCCAAAATGTACTGGTATGGATCATCAGGAACATACTTCGTCAGAATGCCATGATGTGTCTCTTCCTGTGCCTGAATCCCCAGAACAGCATCCGACAGACCTGTACTGACCAGCAGCAATCCTTTCACATCGTTCGGATGATTGACCGCACAGAATTCCACGACAATTCCGCCATAGCTTTCCCCCCACAAATAAACGCGGTTCGTATCAACGAAATCCAGCGTTTTTGCAAAAGCAAGCACAGCTTCCAAGTCGCTGATGCGCGAGGAATAGTGCGCAGGAAAGAGATCTGCTCCGTCACTTTTGGCGGCGGATGCTTTCCCGTTATTTCCGCCGCAGCATTCAAACATCAGACCTGCGATTTTTTGTTCACTAAGCGTTTTTGCCAGTCCAATATAGCTGTTTGCCGTGCCGTTGCCGCCGTGGACATAGATGATGAGCGGTACTTTTTCTCCCTCTGCCAAATCCTTGGGCTTGATTTGCACCGCGTAGATGCTGCGATTCATCTCGTCATTGTGTATGTAGTACGTTTCCTTTTCAAACGCATCCTCTGCCAAGCCGATTGTCCAGCACAGCGCCAGCTGCACAAGCAGCATCCATGCTGCCAGCAGTCTTTTCATTATCTTTCCCTTTCCCTTTCCGTCTCATCCGTTTGCTGTATATTCCGCCAGCGCACGAATCAATTCTTTTTTGCTGCCTCGGCTGATGTGAATCCGTTCTTTGTTCAGGAAGACTTCATCATCCTTCACCCGTGTCACAAAGCGCAAGTGAATCAGATAGCTTTGGCTGCATTTGCAGAAACCGTATGGCATCAGCGCCTTTTCCGCCTCGCGCATACTACCGCGCACAGCAATTTCGCCCTGTTCTGTATGGTAAATGAGCGTATGCTGCGCCACCTCCACATACAGGAGTTCTGACAGCAGGACACGATAGACCTGATCATTGCTCGTCAGCAGCACAGCGCGATTGCTTTTCTTCCGTTCCACCCGGTGCACAACGCGATCCATGCGAAATTGAAACACTTCATAGGTATAGGGTTTCACAATGAAATCCATTGCCTCTACCTCATACCCTTGCAGCGCATAATTCGCCATGTTTGTGATGAATACAATCGCAACATGCTGGTCTTCGCGGCGAACCCGGCGTGCCACTTCCATCCCGCTCATCTGCGGCATCTCTATATCCATCAGCAGCATGTCATAGCCTGATGCGCCGCTGAACAAGAGTTCTGCGCCGCTGCTGAAATAATCCATGTCCCATTCCGCATGGTTTTCCGCCTGATAGCGTTCCAAGCAACGTTTGATTTGCACTCGACTTTCCTGTTCATCCTCCAGCACAGCAACCTGCAGCATGCTTTGACCTCCCGACTTCCCGTCTTCCGCGCCGGAAGGGAAGCCCCCCCGATGCTCGAAGGGATTCTCTTTCCGGTGCGCGACTTTCGTATTAGGAAACCTTGCCCGTCCAGTCCGTAAACGTAATGCGCACGAACATTGCCTCCACAGGCTCTTCCATGTCAATGAAGTTCAGGATGTTGGACGTGCCTTCCCAGACTGTCACCCAGCCTTCTTCGGAATTGCTTTCAGATATCGGTGCAGTGACCGGGTTCTCAATGCCGTTGTACACCTCAATCTTGTACGAATACTCTGAATGATTCGTACCATAGGTGTTCGCGCGGTTCAGCTCAACATCCTTGAGCATCACGCGGATGGAATCCACGTTGTAGTAGCCTTTGAGCGACACCAGATACCACGGCTGCGCATCGTCATCCGCAGGCTGCCACCACGTCAGCGGAGATTCATCCGAAGCGTACATCGGATGACGGCCCTCGTGATAGCTCGACACCGCATAACCCTGACGTGCAGAGAGAATGTCCGAACCCGTTTCATTGCCCGCTTCGCCGCAGGGATTCGCCAGCACGCCGGGCGCATACTGCGGATTTTCCGACAGATGCGGCACAACCAGCACGCCATCTTCCGTCACATACGCCGGATCAGCCCCCAGACGGCGCTCCATGTCGCCTTCATAGCCGACGTTCACCGTGTAGAAGCACCAGAGCTGACCATTCGGGCCTTCCGCAATCGAGCCGTGACCGCCGCCGCGCACTGCGCCCCACATGGCATCATCCCCATCGGGGTTAATGACCTCTTGATTCTGATACACCCAGTTGTCTGCGTTCAGCAGATCATCCGTCTTGTTGGTGTATACACCGAAGGTATAGGAATCATACTGCGTGCCGCCGGTCGCAAACGTCCAGTAATACACGCCATTGTACTTGAACATCATCGAGCCTTCCGCAAAACCGGTCGCGTAGTCCTCATGATGCTGCCCGAAGTTTTCCCACGTCACCGTCGGATTGTGCGTGATAACCGGCACGGGTGCACTCAGCAGTTCCGAGGGATTATCGGGATTCAGCTCCGCGATGCTCAGCTCCTTCGAGCCCATGCCCCAGCAGAGATACATGCGGTTCGTATCATGGTCAACGAACAAGTCCACGTCATTGTGCGCGGCAATGATGACCGATTCAGCATCATCCGCTGCATCCGCCGCGTGCGACGGGCCGTAGGTGTTGTCCTCCTTGTTGTACAGCGCATTATCGCTGAAAGACATGCCGCGGTAAGTAAAGTCACCCAAGTCCGTCCAAGGGCCGGTCGGCGTTTCCGAAGAATAGATGTGTGAGCTGTTCCACGCAAGGTAGAACGTCGTCTTTCCGCTTTCATCCGTGCGGTATCCCACGCTGGGTGCAGTGAAGGTCATCTGCGTGCCATCGGCATTCATAGCCGGGACAACCTCCCAGTTCACAAAATCCTCCGAGCGCAGCTGATAGCCGCCGGACGCATACACATACCAAACGTTGTTATAATAGATGGCGTGCGGGTCAGCCGCCGAACGGCTGTTGTTTTCTTTGAGGTAAGTGGCGGTGCCGCGGAAGAGCACTGCATTCGTCAAATGGGTGTAACGCTCCGTCGGGCTGCTCTCAATGATGTTGGCAATGAATGCCGCGCTGAACGGCGCATCAGACACCACGCCCAGCGTCTCGCCGGCATTTGCCGAGTAGTTGTAGTTAAAAACAATCGGGTTGCAGTACACCGGTGCGTTTTCCGGCGTATAGCCTTCGTTGAAAATCTGCCCGTTCGCCTGCGGATAGACGCTTTCCGGCTTATCCACATGATTGCCGAACACCGTCATTTCGACCAATCCGGGAACCAAGCCGCTGGGGGCAGGATTCTCTTCCGCCCGCGCAACCATTGTGCAGGCGGCGCTCAGCGGCAGCGCAGCCGCGAGAAGCAGTGACAGGATTTTTTTCATGGTACCTACTTCCTTTCATTTGGATAATTCCAGTGCCATGCGTTCATGAACCGCTCGGCGCTGCTCATCCTTGCTGTCTGTATTGTAGCGCAAAGTCATCGCCGCATGATAGCAGAATTATGACCTGCAATATGTACGATAATGACATGATAAAAGGCAGGAATGCATTTCCCTTTCAGAAATGCTTCCCTGCCTGCTGTATATGCGGTTGTGCTTTCTATTCACGTTCTGCCAGCCATGCTGACAGCTGTCGCTGATTTTCCGCAATAACTTTCTCGATTCCCGCCTTTTCCAGCGCCTCGTTAAATTCCTTCAGCGCCGCATCGACATCCTCCACCAAACCGTATTCCAGCGCCGGTGCATAGGATGCAATCACTGCATTAACCGCTTCCACTTCACCAGCCACTGCCGCACTGTCAAAGGTATACCCAAGCGTTCGGGAAATTTCAGCCGAGTTCTCAAATGCCATCATTTCCGCTGGATACGCTTCCGTTGCTGGAAGCCAGTGATCCACCCGTGCCTGATTGCCAAAGCGGGTAAACACGCGCTTATAGTTTGAATCACCTGTCGGCGCAATAACATACGGGCTGACTCTGGTATAATGCACATTTTCCACCCCATTGGAAAGCAGATTCGCCACACGGTCATCACTATACAGCAGGTTCAGAAACTGCATCGCTTTTTCCGGATGCTCACTGGTGACAGGAATCGCCCACATGCGTTCCTGAATGGCGCTAGTAAAGCGCAGTGGGCGTGTCATGGGGAGAATCTTCCTTTCGCTTTCATCATTGCGGAGCTTGTACTGCTCAATCGGCGCAAAACTGGTTGGAAGGCATAACGCCTGCCTCTGATTGACGCGCGTGAACGCCAAAATGCTGGTTGTCAAACTATCCGGCGGAATATAGCCGCTCTGCTGCCATTTGCGCGTTCGATAGCAGAAGTCGCGATAGGTTTCCGAGGCAAACATATTTTCCAGCTTGGTGCTTTCACTGGGCTGAAACGTTACGCCAAAGGCAAAAATGCCGCTTCCGTAGTTCTCTATCTCAAAAAAGTAGTTGATAATCGACATATCGCCCGTCTCAAAAGCAATGCCGTAGTGCTCCGGCGAATAGGCTTTCAGAGCAGCGAACATGCTCTCCAAGTCATCCAGCGTGCAGGTTTCCGGAATTGTCAGCCTCGCCGCCTGTGCAAGCTCCATATTCACCATTACGCCGCCTGCACGGGCGCAGTACGCATCGCCGGGAATCGCATACAGCTGCCTATTGATGCGCCCCGCCGCCAGCTGATCGCCGAACAGGCCCTGAATGTCCTGCCCATACGCATCCACCAGCGCATCCAGCGGAAGCAGCAGTTCATCTGCTACCATGCTGACCATCGGCAGCGTCAGCCCCGCCATCACCAAGTCCACCGGCTCGCCGCTTTCAATCATCATGCTGATTCGCTGTGCATGCTGTTGAATGCCAACATCCAGCAGGTGAATCCGCACGCCGATAGCGGGAATGGTAATCTGATTCACTGCTTCTTCAACCGCTGAAAGTCCCGGATTGCCGTTGTCAAACGTCACCGTCTCGATGGTCAAATCCGTGATGTCCTCCGCCTGCACCTGCATCAGGGGACAAAGAAGAATACAAAGTAAAATCCACACTGCGATGCGCTTCATGCTCTCCGCCCTCCCGGATTGGAAAATAGAAATCAACTTGTGCGCCGCCCTGCGGCTGATTGCTGAAATAGAGTTTTTCCTGCCCCTTGTAAATCAGCCGAAGCCGCTCGATTGTGTTTTGAATCCCCATGCCGAGGTTCGGCTGCTTCTTCCTTGTCTGCTGATAGCACTGAATCTGCGCCAAGACTTCGGGCGGATAGCCATTTCCGCTGTCCCGAATCAGAACATGCAGCTGTTTTTCCGGCGTTTCCTCAATCTGAATCCAAATGCGATTTTCCCTGCCCGGAATCAAAGAATGCTTGATGGTGTTTTCAGCAAACGTCTGAATCACAATCGGCGGAATCATCTGCTCGCGCAGGTTCTCTGGGCATTCAATCTCATAGAAAAACATGCCCGGATAACGTGTCTGCTGCAATTTGAAATAATTCTCCACATGGTTCAGTTCCGCTCCCAGTGCTACTTGCGGGTCTGTAATGTGCGCCACATAGCGGTAATAGTTCGACAAACACATGATGGTGCTCTGTATTAAGTCATATTCTTCCGGCTCCATCGAATAAATCAGGTTGAGTGTGTTCAAGACAAAGTGCGGCTGCATCTGCTGCGTCAAATAGCTGACGCGGGTGCGTTCATTTTCCAGCTGCGCTTCGTAGATTTCCATGTGCATCCCTGCCAGCTGTTCCACAGAGCGGTTGAACTGCGTATTCAAGCGCTCAAACTCGCTGGAAGTCGTCTTCTCCGGAATGCGGTAGGCGGTATCCCCGCTTTCGATTTTCCGAATTGCTTCCATCAGTTCATGCAGCGGGTTCAGCACCAGTCGGCGCATAGCAAGCCAAATCAGCGGAATGGACAAAAGCATCGTGACTGACATCACCAGCAGGATTTTCACATTCAGCGGCAGCGCAAACGCATCCTCCGGCGGTATATAGCGGAGCAGACACTGCGCCTGTTCCGCCGCTGCATCCACCGTTTCTGCATTGGGAGACACCGTATCCGGCAAAATCTGATACTCCTGCGCATTCAAGCCCCATGTATCGAGCAGTCGATCTGTCTGCACCCATGCCCCATACTGGATGCCGCGGCGAATGCCCATGAAAATCAGCACACCTCCGATGGGCGTTTGCTGTAAGCGCCATTTTCCGTCCCGATTTTCCTGTTCATCCGCCTGTTCGCCGCTTTTCAGCTGTTCGCCTATCATCTGCACAGCTGCGGAATCATCCCCGGCAATAATCAGCAAATCCCCCTCCGGCTGAAACAAAAAATAGCCGTCTACCATAGGAAATTGGTTCAACCAGTCCTTCATTTGCGTATTGAGCGTCACCTGACTGCGCAGTGCACTGTACTGCGCCTCCCCTGTTTCCGCGCCAGACAGCGCCGTGCTGAAATCATAGCTGCGGCTCATGGAATACAGTCGTACCTGAGCCTGCGTCAGTTCCCGGTCAAGCTGCTTGGTGTAATAGGTTTGCAAGTAGCTGTGTTCCTGCAAGATGCTTTCCCGCGTTGTAGATGTCAGTCGCAGTGCGCTGATGATGGAGAGCAGGTTCAGCGTCAGCATCACGACAATAACCGTCACCGCCAAGCGCAATGTCAATGAACGAGATTGTTTCCTTTTCGGCTTCTGCACCTGTTCTCCCCCTTATGCCCAATATTGCTGCAAGTCATTTAGTCCGGCGGCACACTGCGCTTGCGGAATGCGGCAGGCGACTGCCCTGTAAACCGCTTAAACACTCGTGTGAAGTAGGAATAATTATCAAACCCGCAAAGAAGCGCCACCTCGGTAATCGGCAGGTTCGTATCTTCCAAATACTGCACCGCAAGTGCAATCCTTCGGGATGTGATGTACTGCAGAATAGAACAGCCCATTTCTTTTTTGAACAGGCGCATGATGTACTGCGGATTCAAGTGCATACTGTCTGCCAGTTCCGGAATGGGCAAATTCTCCGTGAGCCGCTCCGAAAGCACATGCAGCAGCTGGCGGATATACGGATTGGACACATTAAGCGTGTTCGCCGGAAGCAGACTGTCTTTGGGCTGCTCTGCCGACCCCGCCGGTTTATCTTTGCGCCGCTGGATGCGCTCCACCACATTTTTCAGCGCCTCTTGCAGCAGCGTATAGTTGATTGGCTTCAGCAGATAATCACAGCTCCCCAGCTGCATTGCAGAACGCAGATAGCTGTATTCATCATGGCACGTCACAAAAATGCACTCCGTCAGCGGGTAATACGTCTTCACCCACTCGAACAGTTCCAATCCTGACCCCTGCGGCATCTCAATATCGCACAGCATCAAGTAAATCTCCTGCTGTTGAAAAACGCCCTGTGCCTGTGCCATAGAATATGCAGCCAGCGGCGGCTCAAAGTCGTATTCCTGCCAGTTGACCCGCTTCACCAATGCCTGCACCGCCCGGATTTCGTCATCCACAATGAGTAGTTTCATGCTTTCTCCTCCTTTCGCAAGCATTCCATTTTGGCGTACCCGTGCGCATTCACTCTTATTGTAGCGCATTCAGCGGGAAGACGCAAGAGGGAGATGCGCGGGATTGTGAATACAGTCGTGTTGGCACGCCTGTTTGATTCTCCTTTTTCTTCCTATAAAATCACATTTCAGCATCCACAAGCCGTTCGCCCCAGCCGACACATCAGCATAACGCGAACGCCGCATCTACTATCATTTTGCTATCAAAACGCTATCAGTCGCCAGAACTATTGATGTGTTATTCCAGTATGTTACATGCGCATTCAAAAAGCTCTGCAAGGTTTCTCCATAAAGCATAGCGGCTTCACGTCTTCCCCTGTATCCCAGCCAACGTCATATGGCAATATATAGGAATCGAAGTCATCAAGAGCTTGCATCTTTTGGGCGCACTTCCACATGAAATAATTGCATTTGAAGAAGCTATCATGTATAATAGAAGAGAAATCACACTTTGCGAATGCGTAAAGGAGGCGTATTATGGGAATCCGCTATAAAAACTTTGAACGTTTCTGATAGAATGAGACATAAAGAACTCCGCCTTCCGCCAAGCGCTTAGCCTGTAATCTGTGACGATTTGAATTGCGACATCGGAGATATTTTGAGGCTGTGCGAACGGACAAGGGCTAAGTTCAGTTTTTCGTACAGCTCTTTTTGCAGAATAATAAATGTAAAATAGCAGTTTAGGAGGTTATTGAAATGGCTGAGAATAGCACAAGCAACATCGGCTTTGAAAAACAAATCTGGGACGCGGCTTGCGTCTTGCGCGGAAACATCGACGCATCCGAATACAAGTCCGTCGTTCTCGGACTGATTTTCCTGAAATACATTTCGGATCGCTTCGAGGCGAAGTATAAAGAGCTGGTTGAAGAAGGTGACGGATTTGAAGAAGACCATGACGAATACACCGCCGAAAACATCTTCTTTGTCCCTGCAAATGCAAGATGGAGCACGATTGCGGCTGCCGCTCACAGACCGGAAATTGGCACGGTGATTGATGCTGCAATGCTCAGCATCGAGAAAGAGAACAAACGCCTCAAGGATATTCTTCCTAAGAATTTTGCCCGTCCGGAGCTGGACAAGCGGCGTCTTGGCGAAGTGGTTGACCTTTTCACGAACATTCAGATGATCGAGCATGGAAACAGCAAGGACATTCTCGGTCGTACATACGAATATTGCCTCTCCAAGTTTGCCGAACAGGAAGGCAAACTTGCCGGTGAGTTCTATACTCCCTCCTGTGTTGTGCGAACCCTTGTTGAAGTTTTGCAGCCGTTTAATGGGCGCGTTTATGACCCGTGCTGCGGCTCCGGCGGCATGTTCGTCCAGTCTGCAAAATTCATCGAAAACCACGGTGGCAATATCAACAAGATTTCCGTCTTTGGTCAGGACTCCAACCCGACTACATGGAAAATGGCGCAGATGAACCTTGCCATTCGCGGTATTGAGGCTGACCTCGGCAAGTTCAATGCCGACACGTTCTTCAATGACTGTCACCCGCAGCTCAAAGCGGATTATATTATGGCGAATCCCCCCTTCAATCTTTCGGGCTGGGGTGCGGATAAACTCGCTGATGATGTCCGCTGGCAGTATGGTACGCCTCCCTCTGGCAACGCAAACTTTGCGTGGTTGCAGCACATGATTTGGCATCTTGCGCCGAATGGTCGTATCGGCATGGTGCTTGCAAACGGTTCGCTTTCCTCGCAGTCCGGCGGCGAAGGCGAAATCCGCAAGAACATTATCAATGCTGACCTTGTGGACTGTATCGTCGCAATGCCGACACAGCTTTTCTACACGACGCAAATTCCCGTGTCGCTCTGGTTCCTTGCAAAGAACAAAAAGCAAAAAGGCAAGACACTGTTCATCGACGCCCGGAAGCTCGGCACGATGGTCACGCGGAAACTGCGCGAGCTGACGGATGAAGACATCAAGAAAATTGCCGACACCTACAATGCTTTCGTTGATGGAACACTCGAAGATGAAAAGGGCTTCTGTGCGGTTGTCACTACACAGGACATTGCAAAGCAGGATTACATTCTTACTCCGGGACGCTATGTTGGCATTGAGGAACAGGAAGATGACGGTGAGCCGTTTGAAGAGAAAATGGGACGTCTGACTTCTGAACTGTCCGAGCTTTTCGCTAAGTCGCATGAGCTGGAAGTGCAGATTAGGGAACGACTGGGGGCGATTGGGTATGATGTCTAATCTCAGCTCTCTGTGTACCTATGCTAAAGGAAAAGTTTCGGTTGATACTTTATCCAAGCAGAACTATGTTTCCACTGAAAATATGTTACCAAACAAAGGAGGTATTGTTGATGCAGGAGGATTACCTTCTGTCCAATATGTTCAGCAGTATATAAAAGGCGATATATTAGTTTCCAATATCCGCCCCTATTTCAAGAAAATCTGGATGGCAAATGAAGATGGCGGGTGTTCAAATGATGTTCTTGTTTTTAGAGCAGCGCATGGGTGTGACTCGACGTTTCTATATTACGTCTTATCTAACGATGCGTTTTTCAATTATGCTTCCGCTACGTCCAAAGGAACAAAGATGCCCAGAGGCGATAAAATCGCGATTATGCAATATGAGGTTCCATGTTTCGACCATGAAACTCAACTTCGTATTGGCAAGTTGCTAAGAAGCATTGACGCTCGAATTACTGTCAATAAAAAGATAAACGATAATTTACAGCAGCAGGTAAGCGCATTGTTTGACAACTGGTTTGTTGATTTCGGACGTTTTGATGGGAATATGCCAATCGACTGGCATAGTGGAAAACTGGCCGACATTGCGAATGTAACCAGCGGCAAACGCCCGCCACTAAAATCATCCGAAAAAACGGCGAGTGCTACCATTCCATTAGTCGGAGCTGCATCGGTCATGGGATATACCAGCGACACCCTGTATGATTCACCAATTCTTGTTACTGGGAGAGTCGGGACGCATGGTGTTGTTCAGCGGTTTTATTCTTCATGTTGGCCGTCGGATAACACGCTGGTCATTACAAGTCCGTTTTATGAATTTACGGATCAGGTTTTGCGCAGAGTTGACTATGTCAATATGAATCGAGGCTCCACTCAACCGTTGATCACGCAAACTGACTTGAAAAACATAGAAATTGTAATTCCGTCCGATAGCGTATTGAAAGAATTCGAATCATTGGCAAGCACGCTGATGCAAAAGCACGCAGAAAATTGTCAGGAAAACCAGCGGTTATATGAACTCCGCGATGCTTTGCTCCCACGCCTTATATCAGGCGAAATTATCGTTTCGGACGTGCAGGTTTAAGCCGCTAAATTATCGTTTACGTTAGGAGGAATAAGATGGAATACCGCTTTTACTACGATGAGTCTGAGCATAGCAGAGTCATCAATTTTTCAACCGTTACTGGCGAGACATATTACGATGGCTTTCTGGCAGTTATCATCGGTTGGCGCAACGATCACGAAATTGTTTTTGAAAAACGTTATCACGATTTTGAAGAAACATACGCTAATCGTAAGAAAAAAGGAGAGCTAAAAAGCGGAACAATAAAACCAAAGCAGTTAGTGCATGGATTTGCTTCTCTCAATGAAGCAAATGTAAAGCTGATTGGCGATTTCTTTTCCATCTTTGATGCGAACAGCTATATCTATCTATCCTATGCAAGCAAGATGGAATACGTTATCCGCCAGATTTTTAAAAGCTATCACAATAGTTTCTTTTTTGATATGGATGCCGTACGCTACTCGATAGTCAAGACGATAGTTACATACCGTCCCGCAGAGGTAATAGAAAGCCTCTATAAAAGCCCAGCAGCGTTTGTAGCCGCATTAAAGTCATTCCTAACGAACCGGATTAAACGCAACAGGGAAAACCTTGAATTGAAATCACAGGAAAACACAGCATTTGAATCCATCCTTTTTATTCTAAATGACGTGGATGTTCCACACTCACTCGTTTGGGACTACCATTTGCCGTTTGTCGGATTCAACAATTTCTTATGCAGCAAGGGCATACATGATTATTCAGTTCTGCTTGACAAAGAAGGAGAAGCAGGAGTCGAAAGCAACACTCTTGTCGCAGCTAAAGAAGCTGGTTTGAAGAACTGTAACGAAGCGAACTCGATAGACCATGTTGGAATCAGGATAGCCGATATACTGGTAGGAACTGTCGGAAAACTTATGAAATCGCTGTATCATTCCTTGACGCCACCACAGGGTTGCACCCACGTTATGAAGACTCTTCTTGACAAAGAGTGGTTTAGACTAACCGATAAGCAGTTACAGTTATATAAGCAGCTATATCGTATCATGCTTCGGATTAACAATGATTGGTATAAAATCTTTGCCGGCAATTATTCAGATGACCTTGCTAGTTTCTTGGGATTGCTGGAGTTCATGAATCATTTCGATTCAGCAAAAGACATCGAACAAGACATTGATATGCAGCCAGAATATTATAACAGCCACATTTGTCGAAGACTTGAAACTCATTTTAAGCGTATGAGAAACAAGTTGCCTATTGAACCAGTGAGCGAGGATACGGAAGAATATTTCAGGAACCGTCGAGGTGCAAAAGTCTACTATGATGCAGCCAGACAACCCCTTTTGAAACTTGTTGAAGGGAGCAACGTTGTTACCGTGTTATCTGTTGGTATTGTAAAAAGCGGCATCCCATTAGTGACTATTGAAGCATCACCTGAAAATCTATGTTATAGGCTGCCTATACAGTTGAGCGAATGGGCAATGACAGTTGTTGCAATGGCAAACGTGGGTGAAGAATTATTTCCTGCTGATGTTGTCTTCACAAAAGCTGAAAACTGCATCTATGCAGATATTACATAGAAGGAGCTGAGAACAAATGTCGGGCTATTTCACCGAATCAAACTACGAGAATGCCGTTTTGCAGCTTCTCAACGAAGAACTGGGATATACCTATGTCTACGGGCCGGACGTGGCGCGCGATTATCACTCGCCGCTCTACGAGGATGTTCTGCTTCCTTCCTTGCAGCGGATCAACCGCACCTTGCCTATGGACGCTCTAACGGAGGCCATCTATAAACTCAAGAACTTTGAAACCGGGACGCTCTTGCAGAAGAATATGGTCTTTATGGACTACCTCCAAAATGGCGTCCCTGTAAAATACTTTGACAAGGGCGAAGAACGTTCTACCCTTGTCTACCTTGTTGATTTCAAAAATCCTGCCAACAATGAGTTTACCGTCGCAAATCAGTGGACTTTCATTGAGAACTCCGAGAAGCGACCGGATGTGATTCTCTTTGTCAATGGTCTCCCGCTTGTCATTGTGGAGTTAAAGTCGCCGTCCCGTGAAGAAACCGACGCTTCCGCCGCATATCGTCAGCTTCGGAACTACATGTATGAGATTCCCTCCATGTTCATCTATAATGCGGTATGCGTCATGAGCGACTTGACCACCTCAAAGGCTGGCACCATCACCTCCGGCGAAGACCGCTTTATGGAGTGGAAAACAACAGACGGCAGCTACGAAAATACACAGCACGCTTCGTTTGACACATTCTTTGTCGGACTGTTTGAAAAGGCGCGATTCCTTGACATCGTGAAGAACTTCATCTGCTTTAATGTGGATGGGCAGAATACTTTCAAGATACTCGCTGGGTATCATCAGTATTTTGCAGTCAAAAAGGCGGTTGAGTCTACAAAGCACGCAACCTTGACAGACGGCAAGGGCGGCGTTTTCTGGCATACGCAAGGTAGCGGGAAATCACTGTCTATGGTCTTCTATGCGCATTATCTGCAAGAGGCGTTAGAAAGCCCTACCATCGTTGTCATCACCGACCGCAACGATCTGGATGACCAGCTTTACGGGCAATTCGCCCGCTGCAAAGATTTTCTCCGGCAAACGCCGCAGCACGCCGAAAGCCGCAAGAATCTGAAAGAACTGCTTGCAAACAGACAAGCAAACGGCATTATCTTCACAACCATGCAGAAGTTTGAAGAAAGCCATGAAGCGCTTTCAGAACGCCGGAATATCATCGTGATGGCTGACGAAGCGCATCGTGGGCAATACGGTCTCAATGAAAAGGTTGTGGTCAAGCAGAAGGACAACGGCGAAATCGAGGCAAAAACCGTTATTGGCACTGCCCGCATCATAAGGGATACGCTTCCCAACGCGACCTACATTGGCTTCACCGGAACACCAATTTCGACAAAAGATCGCAGCACACGCGAAGTCTTCGGTGATTACATCGACATCTATGACATGACACAGGCGGTTGAAGACGGTGCAACAAGACCTGTCTATTACGAAAGCCGCGTTATTCACCTAAAACTCGACGAGGACACCCTGCATCTGATTGACAACGAGTACGACATCATGGCTGACAACGCCGATCCGTATGTTATTGAAAAAAGCAAGAAGGAACTTGGGCAGATGGAGGCAATCCTTGGTGCTGACCAAACCATAGATTCCTTGGTGAATGATATTCTTGACCATTACGAAAACTACCGCGAAAATATTCTGACCGGCAAGGCGATGATTGTTGCCTATTCGCGCCCTATCGCGATGAAGATTTATAAGCGTATTCTTGCGTTACGCCCAGCGTGGACAGAAAAGATTGCAGTAGTCATGACGCAGGGCAACAACGACCCCGAAGAATGGCGCGAGATTATCGGGAACAAAGCCCATAAGGACGACATGGCGCGGAAATTCAAAGACAATAATTCTCCGCTGAAAATCGCTATCGTCGTAGATATGTGGCTGACAGGCTTTGATGTTCCCTCCCTCGCTACGATGTACGTTTATAAACCAATGGCTGGGCATAACTTGATGCAGGCGATTGCCCGCGTCAATCGTGTTTTCAAAGATAAAGAAGGCGGTTTGGTTGTTGATTACGTTGGCATTGCGGCCGCACTGAAACAGGCCATGAACGACTACACTGCCAGAGATAAGAAAAACTATGGTGATACAGATGTAAGCAAAGCTGCATATCCGAAATTCCTTGAAAAGCTCTCTATTTGCAGAGATTTGTTCCACGGATTTAGTTATGAGAAATTCATGACTGGAAATGACCTCGACCGCGCAAAGCTCATCAGCGGTGGTGTGAACTTCATACTCGGCAAGAGTGTTGCAGAATACGAGCTGCCCGACAATGAGAAGACGCAGAATGTATTTATCAAGGAAGCACTGCTGCTCAAACAGGCACTTTCCCTATGCAGCAGTTTAGTAGATGATCCAACCCGCATGGAAGCGGCTTTCTTCGAGTCCGTCAGAACAATGACCGTACGCTTGGTTTCAGGCGGCAGTGGAAAGAAGTTTACGCTGCCAGAAGTAAATGAGCGTATCAACGAGCTTTTGAAGCATAGCATCAAGAGCGAAGGCGTTATCAATCTTTTCTCTGATGTTCAGACCTCGTTTTCACTGTTCGATCCCAAATTCCTTGAAGAAGTAGCAAATATGAAGGAGAAAAACCTTGCTGTCGAGCTTCTGAAAAAGCTGATTGCAGAGCAAGTCTCCGTTTACCGCCGAACAAACATTGTCAAGTCGGAGCGATTCTCCGAAATCATTCAGAGCGCAATGAACCGTTACCTGAACGGAATGTTGACAAATGAGGAAGTTATTCAAGAGTTGCTCAAGCTGGCGAAGGACATTGCTGCCGCTGCTGCCGAAGGAGAAAAACTCGGATTGACAGCAGACGAGCTTGCCTTTTATGACGCACTCACGAAGCCTCAAGCAATCAAAGACTTCTATCAACACGATGAACTGATAGCGATTACGAAGGAACTGACAGATATGCTCCGAAAGAACCGGACGATTGACTGGCAAAAGAAAGAGAGCGCACGAGCTGGAATGCGCCGGCTGGTAAAGCGCCTTTTGAAGAAATACAAATACCCGCCGGAAGGGATGAACGATGCTGTTCAGACTGTCATGAGTCAGTGCGAAATGTGGGCAGACAATGTGATGACTGTATGATTTTCTCACACCAGCTGCCCTTCTCATGACGATATAACCGCAGCGCCTGCGCTGCATTCATAGGGTTTGGGAAATGTGTTCCCAACAAGCAAACTGTCATTTTTAGCAAAATGACCCTGCTTGCTACTACTTCTTCCAGCATGGAGAAGAAAATTAGCAAGCAGGGTTTTCGTATGCCCAAATTTAGAATCCCTGTTGATGCTGTCATATTCAGCTTAGGAATGTGATGAATTAGCTCTGTAGCACTCCCCAGATTTCTTGTTTTCAGCAGTTCCAGAAAAAAATTTTGCAATCCGCTTCAAATCGTGTCGCAAAACGGTCTTTTCTTTACAGTTCAAGAGTGAAGGGGTATATAAATTTCCCTTCGCATGAACGGAAAGGAGGTTGCTATCAAGAATGAAATGCTCACACCCGCCGCTATGTTTCCACCGAACGCCTAACGATTCAGGATGAAATGATTTCAAACCGCCCTATCAAAAATTTTTCTTGATTTTTTACGAATCGCGTAAAAAACGCCAAACTTTTTACCAGTTATAGTGGAGATGTATTTCTTCATCATCCAAACATAAAGGAGGTTCGTAACCTTGCAACGTAACTTTACAGCAGTCACAGGCGCACGCGCTGGAAAAAGCGCGGAAAATTAGGCATTGCTTTCTCAGCAACGAGCTATTCTCCGTGCACGTCTTGCACACAGCAAGGATGGCAGCATCACTTGTTCCGTCGAAAATTGCGTCTTGATTCTGGAAAACGATCCCGTGCTGATGGGTGCTATCCGCAAAAACCTGTTCACCGGCTGCATGGTCATTGTCGGTGATATGCCGTGGCATCGGGCGGGCAGCTGCTTCACTGACGACGATTTAGCCTTCATCGAGTTGCTTTTTGAGAATCATTACAGCATCACGTCCGAGAAGAAAATCCTCACTGCCTTGCGGATAGTAGCCAACAGCAACAGCTATCATCCTGTGCGGGAATATCTGAATCATCTTGATTGGGACAGAACGCCCCGCGTTCGATTTGCGCTGCATCACTTTCTCGGTGCGGAAATCTGCGACCTGAATGAAGAGTTGCTGCGTTTATTCATGTTGGGCGCTGTGACGCGCATCTTTCAGCCGGGGTACAAGTTCGATATGATGCTTTGTCTCACCGGTGGACAAGGCGCTGGCAAGTCCAGCTTCTTCCGTTTTCTTGCAGGGAATGACGAGTGGTTTTCAGATGATTTGCGAAAGCTCGACGATGAAAACGTCTATCGTCGGATAATGGGGCATTGGATTATCGAGATGAGTGAGATGATGGCCACGGGCAATGCCAAGAACGTGGAAGAAATCAAATCTTTTCTCAGCCGCCAGAAAGATACTTACAAAGTGCCTTATGACAAGTTTCCAGCAGATAGACCACGACAGTGTGTCTTTGCAGGCACTTCCAACAAGCTGGATTTTCTGCCCCATGACCGCAGCGGAAATCGTCGTTTCCTGCCAATCCGCATCGACCCGGACAAGGCAGAGGTACACATCCTTGCTAACCAACAGACATCACGCGCCTATTTCAATCAACTGTGGGCGGAAATCATGGTCATCTATCGTTCCGGCGAATACTCGCTTCAGCTCTCTAAGGAAGCCTCCAAGCAGTTGAAGCAGGAACAAACCACCTTTATGCCGGAGAACACACTTGATGGTCAAGTGCTTGGCTTCATGGAGCAAACGGCATATAAGCAAGTATGCTCCACCCTGATTTTTGCAGAAGCGCTTCACAGCGGCACTCTGACAAGACCGCAAGCATGGGAAACACGAAACATCTGCGACGTTGTGAACAACGCCATTGCCAGCGGTGAACTCAAAGGATGGCATTCCTATCAAGGAAGCAGACGATACGCACTTTACGGCAAGCAGCGCGGCTGGGAGCGCGACTGCGACCCGGAACAAATCAACCGGAACAGTGTCGAAACAGGCGCAAATCACTTTCCCGCTGTGAAGCCAGCAGACAATTTCCCACTCTAACGCATCTTGGTTCCGCTGTCTTGTTCCAAGTATAGCGTCGACAAACTCTCGTCCTTTCCCACATTCCAGTCACATGGAACAATGGAACAAATGTCATCATAAAAAGAAGTACATTGGGCTGGAGAGGCATATCGCGTATTCAGCTTTTGCCGCCCCCGGTTCCAGTTTCATGTTCCACTCTTTCAAAGTCCGAATTGTTCTCACATACACGCACCAAGGAGCTATTATATATGATGAAAATGAATCTCACGCTGTTCGGCGAAACCATCCAGCACGCCCTCGACCCCAATCAGAGCAATCGCAAGATGACCTTGACGGTCAAGGAGCTTGCGGAAGAACTCAACATCAGCCGCAACACTGCCTACCAATTAGCAGACCAGAAGGATTTTCCGTCTTTCCGGATTGGTCGGCGGCTGCTCATCAATCGCGCCATGCTTCAAGAATGGCTGAATCAGAACGCTTCGTCGCAGCTATGCCCCACCTAATCAATACATGAAGCACGAAAAACATCAATACAGCATCCAATTCATCTTGCATTTCCCGCACGGGAGGCGTAAAATAGCAGTGTGTACCTTGACAACTGCAACACGATGCGTACTCCTGTACTCCTTCTGAGTCGGATTGAGGCAGGAGGAAATATGGCAAAAACAACAAACATTCGCCAGCGCAAGAACGGTCTATGGGAAGGTCGGTATCGTCTGAACGGCAAGCAGTGCGCCGTGTATGGTCAGACGAAAGCCGAGGCAAAAGCGAAGTTAGCCGCTCGCATGACGGAAATTGAGCAGGGCATTTGCATTGAGCGCACCGACCTGACCCTGGAGGAATGGGGCTGGGAATGGCTCAAAACCTTCAAGGAAGGCAAAATTCGTCATTCGACAATGGACAACTACGAAAGCGATTTCCGGATGCACGTCGTACCCTACATTGGGCACATCAAGCTGAAAGACCTCACGACGCTGCACATTCAGCGCACCTATACAAAAGCGCAGCAGAACGGCTTGTCGCCCAAGAGCATCCGCAACATCCACGGACTGGTTCACGGGATGCTGGCCAAAGCACAAAGTTTGGACATGGTTCGCAAAAACGTATCCGAGGATTGCGAACTGCCCATGCTGGAAAAGGCTGAGATGCACACACTCTCCGATGTAGAACTACGGCGCTTTCTGGCAATCGCCAAGGATGATCCGTTCTATCTGATGTACTATGTGGATTTCTTCACAGGTCTGCGGGAGAGCGAACTGATTGGTCTGACGTGGGATTGCATTGATTTTGCGAAGGGGACTATCCGTGTGTACCGTCAGTTTGTGCGCATTGCATCCGGGCCTGACAAGGGCAAAATGATGTTCACTTCGCTGAAAAACCACAAAGAGCGCACGATTCATCCCGCGCCATCTGTGATGGACGCATTGAGGCAAGCCAAAGAGAAGCAGAACCGGCAGCGTCTGCTCGCAGGTTCATCATGGGACAATGTGTACGACATGGTTTTCACTCGTGACAACGGCATGTTCATCCGTTTTAAGACGCTGTATGTTCACTTCAAGGCACTGGTTGGCAAGCTCAACCGTCCGGAGGTTCGCTTCCACGACATTCGCCACACCTACGCCACCCTCGCTATTCAAAGCGAAATTGACTTCAAGGCGCTTTCCTTGTCACTCGGACATGCAACCGTCGCCTTCACGCTTGACACCTACGGACACGTCAGCAACCATATGTCGCAAAACGCGGCAGCCAAGATGGAAAAATTCATTTGCTCGCTGTAAAAAGCGCAGACTCAAGCGCATAGCGGTTTTTCGTGGGTATGGAAACGAAAGCGTTTGTGGGTACGGTGTGGGTATACAGCAGCACAAAAAAGCCGAAACCCTTGCATCTCCAAGGATTTCGGCTCGTGGAGCATAGCGGATTCGAACCGCTGACCCCAACACTGCCAGTGTTGTGCGCTACCAGCTGCGCTAATGCCCCGCAACACAAAATAGTATAGCACGGTGTGGATGGGTTGTCAAGGGGGAAATGAAATTTTTTCACGAAATGGACGCAGAATGATGTTTTCACGGCGCAAGCCGATGCGCTGAATGGTTGCGCGCGGTACAAAATTGTGCTATGATGGAAGCGAAATTCACAGGAGGAATGATGAACGCATGAAAATCAGCAAGAAAGACGCGCTAATGTGGTTTCGCTTCTTCGCAGAGCTGCCGGAAGATGAGCCGCTGATGCCGCATCAGCAGGAGTTGGCTTGGGCTGTCATCAGCCAGATTGAAACCGCGGTGGACGCGCGCCACAAGGAACTGATGGCGCAGATTCCCGATTTGCACACGCTCGGCGGGCGGACGTACTTCGTCGGTGACCCGGCGAAATTTTCTAAGGGATGCACGTCCTGCCTGACCGGCACGGGGCTGAGCGCCATCCGCCGGACGAACAAGTGCAACATCCGCTGCCCGTTCTGCTACAATTACGGCGAGTTGGATTGCCAAGAGACCATCGGCGAAGGGTTGTGGGAAATCGGTGGGACGTACTTCCGCATGGAGGATATCGACCTACTGCTCAGCACGTCGAACCGACCGACCGGCGTCAGCTACGTCTATCTGGAGCCGTTCATGGAAATCGAACTGTATCCCGATATCATCCGCAAGTTCCGCGCCGCCGGGATTCATCAGCACATGTACACCAACGGCACGCTCTGCACGGAGGAAAATCTGCGTGCGCTGGGTGAGGCCGGGCTGGACGAACTGCGCTTCAACCTTGGCGCAACGTCTTGCGCGGACAACGTCATCCAGAGCATCGCTACGGCGAAGAAGTATATCCCCACCGTCGCGATTGAAACGCCCATGACGCCCGATTTTTACGAGCATTTCCAGCAGAAAAAGGATGCAATTCTGGCCACTGGTCTTGATTTTATCAACTGTGCCGAGCTGCACCTGAACCCCAACAATCTGCCGAACTACATCGGCGCGCCCATGTACATGACGCGCCGCGGCTATGTATCGCCGATTTGGAGCCGGGAGATAACGTTCCGGCTGATGCGCCAATGCGCCGTGGAACATTGGGGGATTGTCGTGCATGACTGCTCGAACCACACCAAATTCGCGCGTGATTTGAACCTGCGGGCGAAGGAAGGCGGCTGGTTCGGCGCAAGCAGCTACCACAGCGAGTTTGACCAGATTCCATTCGAGGCTTTTTTGCCGACACTGGAGGATTCAGATTTCCGGTTTCTGGAGGAAGAGCCCTTGCCCAAGGGCTATCGGCCGGGGGATATTGTCCTGTAAGGCGTGCGCTCAAGGCGACGGACAAAATCCATTCTATTGATAATGCGCTAAATCCGCCTGTGCAGCAGGCTTCCCGGAGTTTTCTGCCGAAAACAGCGAAAAATTTCCGTCAAACGCAAAAAAGTGCTTGACAAACGCCCTTGCTGATGATATAATTTGTATCTGTCAGCAAGGGTGTTTCCTACGCTGGCAGTCTGGAAGGAAAGAATCAGGCTTCTGATTTTGCGGCTCTGCGCCTGTAGCTCAGTTGGATAGAGCAACGGCCTTCTAAGCCGTGGGTCGGGGGTTCGAGACCCTCCAGGCGCGCATATGGAGGATATAGTTCAGTTGGTAGAGCGCCAGATTGTGGCTCTGGATGTCGTGGGTTCGAGTCCCACTATTCTCCCTTTCTTCCCTACTCAAGGTTGCTGCGGATGCGGCGAAAGCCTGCTGCGATGGGGTGTAGCCAAGTGGTAAGGCACGGGACTTTGACTCCCGCATTCGCAGGTTCGAGCCCTGCCACCCCAGCTTTTTGACCCATTAGCTCAGTTGGCAGAGCACTTGACTTTTAATCAAGGTGTCTGGAGTTCGAATCTCCAATGGGTCATTCCCATCTGCCTTCTGATTTCGCCTCTCGTGCGGGCGTGGCGGAATGGCAGACGCGCCAGACTTAGGATCTGGTGCCTATGGCGTAAGAGTTCGAGTCTCTTCGCCCGCACAAATTTCCTTCGCACCATGCAGTCGCGTGGTTATGCGGTAGTAGCTCAGTTGGTAGAGCGCCACCTTGCCAAGGTGGAGGTCGCGAGTCCGAGCCTCGTCTACCGCTCCACATGCGGGTGTAGCTCAATGGTAGAGCTCCAGCCTTCCAAGCTGGTCACGTGGGTTCGATTCCCATCACCCGCTCCAGCAAGAGGGTGCTCTTCATGGGTTCACCTCAAGAAACCGTCCGAAAGGGCGGTTTTTGTTTTATCTGCCTTGTCTGCTTATTTGGAAGCATCTCCATAGCCAGTGTGCATAGCACATTATACGGATGATATTTCTATTACAGAGGGTTTTGCCTCTGCGGAGACGACCCAAAGGCTTTCCGTTCGCCCTTGAGGAATCCTCGGTGCCTTTCGTTCTCCCAAACACCTGCCCAATTGCAGCTTGATTTCCTCTGAAATAGCAAAAAAGCCCCGTCGGCACTCCGATTGCTCGGAAACACCGACGGGGTTTTTCGTGTGCTATTGCACCGCTGATTGATTGCTCCCGGAGGAGCCGTCAATTAATAGCGGGAAGCGCGCTGAGCGTCGAAGCACTCACGGCAGAGCACGGGACGGTCGCCACGGGGCTGGAAGGGCACCTGGGTGGCCTTGCCGCAGTTCGCGCACACCACGTCATACATCTGACGGGGAGCGGAAGAACCGTTGCCGTTCTGGGCGCGACGAGCCGCGCGGCACTTCGGGCAGCGAGAGGGCTTGTTCATGAAGCCCTTCTCGGCGAAGAAAGCCTGCTCGGACGCGGAGAACACGAATTCCTGGCCGCAGTCGCGGCAGACAAGCGTTTCATCTTCGTACATGGTTGGGAAACCTCCTTCAAATTGTCACCCATACCGTTGCCTTGAGGTCATCTGCTTCCATGGTTTTGCTCCAGTTTCCCGGCGCAGGTCATGTGACAACCAAAGGGAGATTAGAACCTTGGATTCCTGGTTGGGCTGCAGGAAATATTATAACACGGTTTGCGGAAAATGTACAGACCTTCTGGAAAATTATTTTCGTCCCGTTTTTAAGGGGAATCATGGTCGAAAAAAGATTCTTGTAGTGTCCATTATTTCGTGTAATCTGCACCAAAAGAATCATAATATTGCTTATCGTCTCTTCTTCGATTTTCTTTCATCCATTATAATAGATAAAACCCGAACAATTGGGGCAATAAGAAAGAAGGAATATGAACATGACCGTAAATTATCAGGATTTGGGGCTTCGAGTGCGCGATGCCCGCAAAGCGAAGCATCTAACGCAGGAGCAGCTGGCGGAGAAGGTCGGCATTTCCTCGTCTTTCATGGGGCACATCGAGCGCGGCACGCGCATTGCCAGCATTGATACGCTGGTTTCCATCTGCAATGTGCTGTCAGTGTCGCCATGTCTGCTGCTGGGCGCGAGCTTGTCCGAGAACGCGGTGGATTTCCCCTATACCAACGATAACCGCGAGCGCTCGTTCATGCTGGACTTCGTAAGTTTGGCGCAGCGCACGGTCCGCCGCTGGGATGAGACGGAAAGCGCGCCGGAGGAAGCGCCGAAAACGGAAGAATAATCGCTGAAATCAAAAAGGATGTCAGGATGATTTCGCTCCTTGACATCCTTTTGTTATGCCGTCTTGTTTTCCGTCAGGTTCCGCAGCAGGCCCTCGCAGCCGCGCAGAATGTCACGGTACGCCCGGTCAAAGTCATCCGTATACCACGGATCTTCAATGTCGCCCTGCCGCTCGGCAAAGTCCAGCAGCAGATGCAGCTTCGCCTGCTGCTCCTTCGGGCACAGGGCACGCAGCTTCTTCAAGTGCCCCCACTCCATGCCGATAATCAGATCCGCCGTTTCAAAATCCTCCGGCGTAATCTGCCGCGCACGATGCTCCGTGCAGGGCACCCCGTGCTTGACCAGAATTCGGCGCGCGGGCGGATAAATCCCATTGCCAATTTCCTCGCTGCTCAGTGCGGCGGAATCCACTTCAAACTCGCCAGACACATGCCGCTGCTGTGCCAAGTACCGGAACACCATTGCTGCCATAGGGCTGCGGCAAATATTGCCGTGACACACAAATAAGATTTTCACCCGCATTCGCCTCCCTGCTATCAGTATAGCACACTTGTGCAGGAAATTCAACTATTATTTCCCAGTTTTCGCTTGTGATTCTGTGAATTGTTTGTAAAATTCGCAGAGAAATCACCACACGGGCGGTGTCCAGAGGGTGATTTCGCCCGTCGCAAGCGTTTTCGGCACGTCAATCAGCCGCTGATTGCTGCTGCCGCGGTAGAGCAGCGACAGCGACTTCTGCTCCTGCACGAAGCGCCCGTCCACCAGCACGTCGATGCTGTGCAGCAACGCCATGCGCGCCGGGTTGTTCTCCTTCAGCAGCGCATCAAGCGTGAAGCCCGTGTAGCACCAAACGTTAAGGTGCTTTGCGTGCGCCGCGTCCACAATTGTGCGGCAGGCTTCGGGCTGGCACATGGGTTCGCCGCCGGAGAGCGTCACGCCGTCCAGCAGCGGATTCTCGCCGATTTTGCGGATGATGCCGTCGGTGTCCATCAGCGTGCCGCCGGCGAAGTCATGCGACGCGGGATTATGGCAGCCGGGGCAGTGGTGCGGACACCCCTGCACGAACACGGTATAGCGGACGCCCGGCCCATCGACGATGCTGTCGTCTGCCAAACCAAAGATGCGGATTTCCATGGTAATTGACCCTCTTTCGCGGTGGATGAATGAATGACGGAAACGCCCTCCCCCGAAGGAGAAGGCGTTTTATGGGGAGGGACGCTGGGGCGTTGCCCCAGACCCTACCAGAGGCGCTGCCTCTGGACTCCGCAAGGGGCAATTGCCCCTTGACCCTTTTTGGGCTGCCCGGCTTGGTCGCACTACCAAACGCTCTGGATAAAGGGGGCGTTTATACTATTTCCAAATGAGAATGCGCCAAGATGCGCCGCGAATTTTTCGCTCTGGCTAACGGGAGTGGAATGCAGCGTAGCAGCGCTACGCTAAATGGAACGACCGGACGACAGAGCGGAAAAGGCGCAAGCAGATGGCGCAGGTGAATTTGGAAATAGTATTAGTCCACCTTGATGCGCTTGATGCGTTCCGTCACGCGGGTGGTTTCCCCACGATGGCAGCACGGGCAAGTATCGTCGATAATGCCATTATAGCCGCACAGCGGGTCACGGTCAACCGGGTGGTTAATCGAACCGTAGCCGATGCCGATGTCGTGCATATAGCGCACAATCTTCTCGAACGCGTCGAGGTTCTTCAGCGGGTCGCCGTCCATCTCCACATAGGAGATATGGCCGCCGTTGGTCAGCGCATGATACGGCGCTTCCACGCTCAGCTTATGGAACGCCGTGCAGTGGTAGTAAACCGGCACATGGAAGGAGTTCGTGTAGTATTCGCGGTCGGTCACGCCGGGGATGATGCCGAAACGCTGCTTGTCGAGGCGAATGAAGCGGCCGGACAGGCCTTCCGCAGGCGTAGCAATGACGGAGTAGTTCAGCCCCGTCTCCGCGGACACCTTGTCGGTGTATTCGCGCATCGTGCGGATGATTTTCAGGCCCAGCTTCTGGCTTTCCTCGTCCTCGCCGTGATGCTTGCCGCGCAAGGCCACCAGCGCTTCCGCCAAGCCGATGAATCCGATGGTCATCGTGCCATGCTTGAGCACTTCGCCCACCTTGTCGTTCCAGCTCAGCTTCTCGGAGTCAATCCATACGCCCTCGCCCATCAGGAACGGGAAGTTCTTCACGCGCTTGTTGCTGATGATGCGGAAGCGTTCGTTCAGCTGGTCAATCACCAGTTCCATGCGCTCCTGCAGCACCTTGAAGAACACATCGACGTTGCCGTTCGCCTCAATGGCGATGCGCGGCAGGTTGATGGACGTGAAGGACAGATTGCCGCGGCGCGGGGCGATTTCGCGATCGGGGTCGTAGACATTGCCCATCACGCGGGTGCGGCAGCCCATGTAGGCGATTTCGGTCTCCGGATGGCCGGGCTTGTAGTACTGGAGGTTGAACGGCGCGTCCACGAAGGAGAAGTTCGGGAACAGGCGCTTTGCGCTCGTGCGGATGGCGAGGCGGTAGAGGTCGTAGTTCGGGTCGCCGGGGTTGAAGTTGACGCCTTCCTTGACGCGGAAAATCTGAATCGGGAAAATCGGCGTTTCGCCGCCGCCCAGACCTGCTTCCGTCGCCAGCAGCACATTCTTCATCACCAAACGGCCTTCAGGCGACACGTCCATGCCGTAGTTGATGGACGAGAACGGCACCTGCGCGCCCGCGCGGCTGTTCATAGTGTTCAGGTTGTGGATGAGCGCCTCCATTGCCTGATAGGTCGCCTTGTCTGTCTCCTGCTCGGAGCGGCGCTGCGTGAAGTCGAGGATGCGAGCAATCATCTGCTCGTCCGCCACATACTTCGTCAGCAGTTCCGCCATGCGTGCGCGGTGGTCAGCGTTCTCTTCCAGCGTGGGTTCGAGGTTCTCCGCCTTGGTCTGCGCCACCAGTTCATTGGCGTGCGCGTCGCACTCAGCGTCATTCAGCAGCAGCTCCAGCGCACGGGAGAGATTCATGCGGTAGCGCTTGATGAACGTCTTTTTCACGCCGGGCGCCATGCCGTAATCGAAGTCCACAATCGCCTGACCGCCGTGCTGATCGTTCTGGTTTGCCTGAATCGCAATGCACGCCAGCGCCGCGTAGGACGTGATGTCCTGCGGCTCACGCAAATAGCCGTGCCCCGTGGAGAAGCCGCCCTTGAACAGGCTCTTCAGTTCAATCTGACAGCACGTCGTCGTCAGCGTGTAGAAGTCCATGTCATGAATGTGGATATCGCCGTCCATGTGCGCCTGACCAAATCGCGGATCCATGACGTACTTCTCGTAATACTGCTTTGCGCCTTCGCTGCCGAACTTGAGCATTGCGCCCATGGCAGTATCGCCATTGATGTTGGCGTTCTCGCGCTTGATGTCGGATTCGCTGGCATCTTTGAACACAATATCCCCAAACGTGCGCATCAGGCGGGAGTTCATCTCGCGGACGCGGCTGCGCTCGGCGCGATAGAGGATGTAGGACTTCGCCGTGCGGGTGAAGCCGTTGCGCATCAGCACCTGCTCCACCGTGTCCTGCACCTGCTCCACGCTGGGAATGGCGCTGATGTTCTCGTTGTTCTCCAGTAGGCGGACAACTTCCTCCGTCAGCTTGCGGCTCGTCTCATGCCCGCGCGCACTGCCCGATGCCTGAAAAGACGCGAAAATGGCCTGCTCAATCTTGTCCTGATCAAAAGGAACTTCGCGTCCGTCGCGTTTGCGAATCATATCAATGCCCATGGTCGGTGCCTCCATCATTCTCTATTCTATCCGTATTATTTCCCATTTGAGAACCAATTGATAACCAGCCGTTCATTCGGCATAAATTGTGGATGTTTTCTCCTGCCCATGCTACATATAGTGTCCGCAAAGCAGGAACGAAAGCCATCATACACCACTGGGGCCGCTCTTGTCAATGCTGAATCTGGTCGAAATGGACAGCCGAAAACCGCCCGAAGCGCCGCAAGCCCGGTAAACAGAACAGCTTCCACTGGCGGCGAAAATCGGGCGAAAAAACGTTTTTTTCTGCGTTCCCGAACTTTCCCCGCTTGATACGGCAGATTTGTCCGTATTATGCGCTTGTCTGCGGGGAGTGCGCATATGAATTTGAAAATCGGATTACTCCTCCAGCAGCAGCCGCTGACCCCGGAAGCAGCATAATCCCCTTGATGAGCCGAGACGCAATCGTCTGCATGATTTTTCCTCAGAGCAAGAATGTGAACAGCTGCTTTTCCACCGGCAGCGCCCGGAACTCAAACCAGTCCGGATGTTCCTTCACAATGCCCGTCCAGAGCGCCTCCTCCGTCTCCGGAATTGTTCCTGCCGCCAGCAATGCTCGTAATTGCTCCCCAATGGCGCTCATCAGCGGCTTTATCTGCTTGTCCGGCACAACGACCATGGACAGGTCGAGGCGGTTTCTGACGCTTGCCAGCACGATTTTCTCGCCGCACAGCCGCTTCCACGGCAGCGCCATGCCGGTATAGAGCGGATAGCGCACGCAGTCCGGCGCCATCCAGATATAGTGCGTGCTGGAGAGTACCCGGTCGCGCGCCGCGCTGAGCATCGCCGCGCGGCTGAACAGCGGCGGTTTGCCCGTCGGCATCGGCAGAGCATAGCGCGGCTTGTATTCCAGCACGTTCGGGTGGAACTCCGCCACTTCGCGCAGCTTCAGCCCCTCGGCATAGCACAGCAGCGCTAAATCCTGCATTTGTGTCAGCTGGCGCAGCCAGTGCATCCCTTCTTCGTCCAGCGATGCCGGGCAGACCGTCACGCACAGCGGCAGCGGGTCGGTGCGTTTTCTGCGCCGCCGCTGCACCGCCGACTTAATGCGCATCAGCGGCGTCACCGCCAGCGTCATGTCGAGGCTGTTTGACTTCAAGCCTCGCTTCGCCGCCGCGGACAGCGTACCCGCCGCGAAATCAACGCCGTATTCTTCCTTCAGCTGCGCCAAGCCATCCTCCTGCGGGTCTATCCGCGCGGGCGGCACGGGCAAATCGTGCGTCAGGGTGATGACGGGCTGATTCAGCGTGCAGCACTGCCAGCCCTGCACCATCGCACGCAGGAACGCTGTACCGCTCCCTTGCGCCATCGCCCGGATGAAGCCCGCGCGCGCAAAGAAGAAGTCCGGATGCAGAAATGCGCCCGGCATCGGGTGCGCCGCGAGCGTCAGGGGCATTCCGTGCGCAAAGCACAGCGTGCCGTCCGGGTCAATGCGCTCCGCCGCAACCGGACAGACCGCGCCAATCGGGTCATCCTGCGCCGGCAGATAGCCCGTCAGCACCGCCTGAGCGTTTTCCACCGGGCAGTCGTTCAGTGCGCGCAGGAGCTTCTTCTCCCAGTCGCGCTCAAACCGCATCGCCGGATGCGCCAGCAGCGCATAGCGTTCGCCGTGCCAGAGCGTTTCCATCGCAGCAAAAGTCATTTCCGGGCTGACAAGGTATTGCAGCGCCCCGAACGCCGCCATATTGCATTCTTCGGGGGATGTCGGGGCTTCCGGCAGCACCAGCGCGTACGACAGCGCATTGCGGTGCAGGGCGTTCTCCCGCGCGGAGGTCAGCGCCTCGGTCGCTTCCGCCCAGTTCGCCGCCTGCATCAGTATCAGGATTCGCTCCATATCGTTCCTCCGTTATACTATTTTTAGATAAACATGTGCCAAGATGGCGCAGGTGAATCTGAAAATAGTATCATTTTCTCAGCGCCCGAATGCCCAGCGAGATGGCGTAGCACACCGCCGCGAACAGCACAATCGCCGCACCCGCCGTCGTATCCAGATAATACGCGCAAATCAGCCCCACCACGCCGCACACCAGCGCAATCACCACGCTGTACACCGCGTGCTGACGGCTTGACCGCGCCAGATTGCGCCCCGCCGCCGCGGGCAGAATCAGCAGTGCGTTAATCAGCATCACGCCAACCCAGCGAATCGCCAGCATGACCGCAACCGCCACCAGCACTACGAACGCGCACTCCACCAGCCGATTATGGATGCCTCGGCTGCGCGCCAGGGACGGGCTGATGCCCGACAGCAGCAGCGAATTGTACATCACCGCCCACAGCGCAATGCCCGCCACAAGCGCAATCAACAGATAGAGCAAATCGCTGTCCTGTACCGCCAGCACGTCGCCGACGAGCAGGGACGAATACTTCGCGAATCCACCGCCCATGGACAGCACCAGCACGCCTGCCGCCACTGACGTGGACGAAAAGACGCTGATGATTGTATCGGTGGATGCCGCCCCGGTCTGCTTGATGCGGCAAATCAGCAGCGCCCAGACGATGCCGAACACCAGCATCGCCAGCAAATCACTCGACACGCCGAGCAAAATGCCCAGCCCGATGCCCGTCAGCGCGCTGTGCCCCAGCGCATCGGAGAAGAACGCCATCTGCTGGTTGACCGCCATCGTGCCGAGCAGCCCCAGCAGCGGCGTCAGCAGCAGAATCGCCAGCAGCGCATTGACCATGAAGTCAAATTGCAGAAATTCAAAGGGCAGCAGGGTCTGCACGAAGCTGCGAATCGCGTCCATCACGCTTCCCCTCCCTTTCTCCCCTCGTCCACCATGGCGGCGGCGCGGGCAATTTCCTCTTCCGGCTTTTCCGTTTTCCGTTCCATCCAGCGTTCCGCGCCATGCAGCCGCTGGGCATTGAGCGTCTTTGCGCCCAGCCCGAACACCTTCTGGAATTCCGGCGATGCGAACACGTCATCCGGCTTGCCCTGCTTCAGCACCGTCTTGTCCAGCAGCACCACATGGTCAGCGTACTGGCGGACGACGTTCAGGTCGTGGCTGACGAGCAGAATCGCCATATGGTGATGCTCCTTCAGGCGCACGACGGTATCCAGGAACATCTGCAAACCGTTCTGGTCAACGCCGGAGACGGGCTCGTCCAGCACAAGCAGGTCAGGGGCGGGATGCAGCGCCAGCGCGAGCAGCACGCGCTGCAGTTCGCCGCCGGAGCAGCGGCCGAGCGGACGGTGCAGCAGCTTTTCGCCCTCCACCATTTTCAGCGCCTCCATCACCTGCGCGCGGGTCTTTTTGCCGACCCCCGTCCACACCGGGCGACGCGTCAGGCTGGCGGCGAGGAAGTCCTCCACCGTCACAGGCATCTCCTTGTCGAATTCCAGGTGCTGCGGCACATAGCCCGTGCGCATGTGCGCCACGTCGCGCCCTTCGCCGTCCACATGGCGAATCGTACCGCCGTGAGCGTATTCCCCCAGCAGGGCGCGGATGAGCGTCGTTTTGCCCGCGCCGTTCTGGCCGATCAGCACCGTCAGCTGACCGCAGTGGATGTGCATCGACACATCCTGCAAAAGCGTCTGTCCGCCACGCACCACGGAGACATTCTCCAGCGCAATGCGGCACAGCTTGCAATTATCTGCCATTTTGTTTCCCTCCTTGGGAGATTCGTGCGATTCTTGCACCATGTTAGTATACCATGCTTTCCGCGCGGATTCTACCCTTTTCTTTTTCCATCGGCAGGAGTTTCGCATTTTTTCGCGTATTAACATAAAGAAGAGCGAATCGTCCGCTTGGACGTTTTCGGAGGATAAAGGAGGATTTTCTCATGATTGCTTTGGCTTGCGACCACACCGGCATTGAACTCAAAAAGGAAATGATGAAGCTGCTGGACTCGATGGGGCTGGAATGGAAGGATTTCGGCACGGACACGGCGGTCTCCTGCGATTACCCCGTGTATGGCTACCGCGCGGCGAAGGCGGTTGTGTCTGGCGAATGCGACCGCGGCATCCTGATTTGCGGCACGGGCATCGGCATTGGCATTGCGGCAAGCAAGGTGAAGGGCACGCGCGTCTGCACCTGTTCGGACGTGTACAGTGCCGAGCTGAGCAAGCGTCACAACAACAGCAACATCCTGACGATGGGTGCGCGCGTCGTCGGCGTTGACTTAGCGAAGATGATTGCGACCCACTGGCTGACCGCCGAATTCGAGGGCGGCCGTCACCAGCGCCGCATCGACATGATTACAGCGATTGAGAACGGCGCGGAGCTGTGAGAGGCGCCAGAGGCAGGGGCGCTGCCCCTGTACCCCGCAAGGGAGTTCCTCCCTTGACCCTTTTTCGCGATTGAGTTGGTAGCTTCTTCATACTGTGCCCGCGTGTTTATGCAGGGCTTCGCGTCTGTGGGCGCGACCAAAGGGCTTTCCGATCGCCCTTTGGGAACCTTCGGCGCGGACACTTCCATGTTTCTGGGCTTTTACCGCTGCTTCAATATTTTTGCGTTCTTGAATGTTTCTTATAAAGAGCAAAAAGGCACACTAACTATACAGTAGCTGCAATACCATTCAAGAAACATGGGTGTGCAATGCGAAGGGGTCAAGGGGGCGACCGCAGACTTCGTCTGTTTTCATTGCCCCCTCCTCGCCTCCGCAGAGGCGAAACCCCTGCAACACAAAAAAACAAGTTTCTAATCACAAAATCATCAGCAAAACAGAACCAAAAAACAGGGATGCGCTTCTCACGCACCCCTGCTTTTTGTTTCCAAGGATTGCTTATTCCTGCCCAACCGCGTTGAGTTCCTGCGTCAGGCGCCACTTGGTCGCCGCTTCGCCCTTGCTCCATTCGAGACAGTCCGCATAGCCGTAGTTGTTGCACTGCGTAATCATGTTGCGGATGTGCATGTTGAACTCGCCGTCCGCCTTCGCATAAATCGCCAGCCAGCTGTTGTTCTTGATGCTCTTGGCGCACTGCTCCCACTTTACCTTCAGTTCGTCATCCTTCACGGACTCGGAATAAGGCAGGTCGGGCATGATGGTGTACTTGCCGATGGACTCGAAATACGGGTCAGCCAGCACCGCGCCGGACCAGTTGCGCCAGTCCTCCTGAATCGGGTAAGAAACCGCATTCAGGATGGATACCCACGTATCCCTGTTGAACGTCTCTCCCAGCTTGCCGTCAGGGTTGATGGCGTCCTTGCTGTAAGTGGTGTTGTTCGCCTGAATGCAGCCGTCGTTGAAGTTGCCGGACAGGGTGTACTGCTTTCCCGTGTAGGGGGACGTCCACACAACGCCGTTCAGGTCATGCTTGGTATCCTTGTTGCAGATGTCGCCCAGTTCGGTGAAGTACATGCCGCCGTTTTCGTCATAGTCCCACATCAGACCGCGCGGGCCGTACCACATGGTCATCGAGCCTTCGGGGGTCGCGAAGAAGTCCAGAATCGCAAGGCACAGTTCCGGATACGCCGCCTTCGAGCCGACAGACCAGATGCGGTTGCCGCCCAGCGTGGACAGACCGTAGACGATGGGGTTCGCTTCGTCCGGCACACGCGCATACATCATCTTGCCTTCGCCCAGATGCTTGTCCGTGTTGTAGACCATGGAGGAGGCATAGTTGAAGATGCCCCAGAACACGCCGCCGTTCTTCACCTTCTGGCTCATTTCGTCGTAGGTCTGCGTCATGGAGTTCGGGTCAAGCAGACCGGCGCGATAGAGCTGGTTGAAGAAGCGCAGCATCTCGATGTACGGGCCGTTTTCATCCAGCGCATCGTAGAATTCGCCATTCGTGGGGTTGTACAGACCGAAGCCGAGTTCGTCATAGCCATAGTACGCCGTCGCCAGCGCCTTGACGTACATGACCATGTTGCCGTCCCAGTCAGGCCAGAGGGACGCCGCATACGTCTCGTTGCCCAGCTCGTCCGTGGGGCAGATTTCCTTCATCTTTTTGAAGACCGCAAGCAGGTCATCCAAATTCTTGATTTCCGGGTAGCCGAGCTGAGAATACAAATCCCAGCGCAGATCCCAAGAGTACATGAAGGACTTATGGCCCTGACGGGAGGTCGCCACGTCCATACCGAAGCCGTACAGATTGTTATCATCTTCGGACACCAGACGATTGGACGCCAGCGCATCCTGATAGTTCGCCCAGATGTAGGGCGCATACGTCTCCGCAAGGTCGTCCTCGTCCCACTCCAGCAGCAGGCCATTCTTAATCGCCTGCTTGTAGTCTTCGCCGTTCGCGCCCCAGACAACAATGTCGCCGAGGTTGCCGGACTGCGTGCGGGTCTGGTAAGTGCCATCCTGATCGGGGATGATGACCAGTTCGACGTTGAACAGATCCTTCATCAGCGCCGCGCCCCAGCCGGTCTGACGGCCGGAGTAGTTCGCCAGCTGGCTGTAAATTTCAATCTGGATGGGCGCGCCGTCCATGTCGATGAAATCGTACAGGTCGCTGGTCACCTTGTAGTACGGGATGCCAGAGGGATTTGCGGGTTCCTCTGCCAGCGCAGGCAGAGCGCCCAGAAGCATGGTCAGCGCCATCATCAGGGCGAAGAGTCGGGTCAATTTGCGCATTTGCAAGATTCTCCTTTCTGGATTTGGGATAACTATCACCAGCCGGGTTAGCCCTTCACGGCACCCAGCATGATTCCCTTAACAAAGAAGCGCTGCATAAACGGATACACCAGCAGAATCGGGATGATCGACACCATGGCGACCGTGTACTTAATGACGCGCGTGTTGAGCATGTTCGCCGCCGCCTGCGTGGACATGCCGCCTGAGCCATTGACCAATGCCGACAGGTTCGAGGACTGGTTCAGGTACACATACAGGCGATGCTGCAGGGTGTACAGCTCCGGCCGGGAGGACATCAGCAGCAGCGAGTCTTGGAACGAGTTCCAGTTGCCGACCGCGCCGAAAATCGAAATCGTCGCCAGAATCGGCACGGACAGCGGCAGGATAATCTTCAGGAACACCGTCGGCGTGTTCGCGCCGTCAATGACCGCGGATTCCTCCAGCGACGCCGGAATCGACTCAATGTACGTCTTCACCAGAATGATGTTGTACGGCGCAATCATGCCCGGCAGGATGTAGGCGAGGAAGTTGTTCGTCAGCCCCAGCATCAGCATGTTCATGTACCACGGAATCAGACCCGCGTTGAAGTACATGGTGATGACCAATGCGCGGTACATCAGCGACCGATGCCACATCTTCTGCTTCGTGACCAGATAGCCCGCCCACGCGCTGACAATCACCATCAGCGCCGTGCCCAGAATCGTACGCGCCACCGTCACGATAACCGACGAACCCAAGTCCGCCACATCGCGCAGGGCAAGGTAATTCTGGAAGTGGATGCCGACTGGCCAGAAGTTGACCAAGCCGCCCGCCACCGCGTCATTGCTGGAAATGGTGTTGATGAACAGGTAATAGAACGGGAAAACGCACAGAATTGTGAAAGCCACAAAGAGGATGTACAGGAAAACATCAAACGCGATGTCGCCCGCCGTGCGGTGAATCTTGTTCTTCGGGTGCTTGCCCGCCAGTTTGACGGCGGATTGCTTCATGACTTCGGTGTTGCTCATTGCTTCTCCGCCTCCTTAAATGATGCTTTCGCCGCGCACGCCCTTGGAGATGCCGTTCGCGCCGAAGAGCAGCAGCACGCCAATCAGGCTCTTGAACACGCCGACGACCGTGGAAAGCGGAATCAAGCCACTCTTAATGCCGCTGTGATAGACATACAAGTCCAGCACCTCGATGGTTGCGCTGTTCTGCGGATTCTCGAAGACGAGGTACTGCTCCATGCCGTTGGAGAGCATACCCGCAATCGCCATCAGCAGCATGACCATGTAAGTGGGCATCAAGCCGGGAATCGTGATGTGGCGGATGCACTGGAAGCGGTTCGCGCCGTCCACCTTCGCGGCTTCGTACAGCTGCTGGTCAATGCCCGCAATGCCCGCGATGTAGACAATAGCGCTCCAGCCCAAGCCCTTCCATGTGCCCCACAGCAGCATCTTGAGCCAGATGAAATCCGCGCTGGCAAGATAGTCCGTCGTGGCGGTCTGCCCCATGACGTTGCGCAGGAAGGAGTTGATGAAGCCGTCGGTGGAGAAAATCGCGAACGCGATGGCGTACACCAGAACCCATGAGATGAAGTTCGGAATCGTCGTCAGGGTCTGCACAACGCGCTGGAACTTCGTCGAACGCAGTTCCGCCAGCAAAACGGCGAAGGCAATCGGCAGCCAGCTCGTTGCAATGCCCAAGCCGGACATAATCAGCGTATTGCGCAGCACGCGCACAAGGTCATTGCGGGTTGCGCCGTTGGAGAACAGGTAGCTGAACCACTTGAGGCCCACAAAGTTCTCGCTGCTCAGCGCGTCGCCGACCTTGTAATCAAAGAACGCATAGCGCCAGCCGTACAGCGGCAGGTAGCAGAAGATGACCGTCAGAATCAGAACAGGCAGGAACATCAGGAATAGGCGGTACTTCTCCTCCATTTCCATCTTTTCTTCCATGTCCTTGGGAATAGTGACCATGCTCACGATGCTGAATATGAGCAGCAGCCCCCCCAGCACCGCCCAGAAGGCGATTGCGCCGGTCGGCGTCATCAGCTTCAGGCGTTCCGCCTTTTCCAGCGCCGGAAGGATGCTGTTCAGGTACACCAGCGTTCCGATGCCGCCAAGCATCAGCACCGAGCCGATCAGCGGCAGTTTGACGGCTGCGCGCTTCATGCGGTGATTGCCCAGCGACATGCACGCGCCGATTGCACTCAGGATGATGCCAAGCATCAGCAGCGCACAGCCGCCCATGATGAGGTAGAAGTGCCACGGCTGCACCCAGCCCATACGCAGCGGGCGGGCAAAGCTGTCCGTCAGCGTGCTGTACGAAATCGCGGCGGTGAACAGCGAAGTATTCGCGTTGATGTCCGACATCAGTCGACCGGGATTGACCTCCGGGAAGAAGATCATCAGCCCGGCAAACGCGGTCAGGATGCGGATGATAATCAGCGCCCAGTTCGTCTTTTCCCGGACGCAGATCTCCTGTCCGCCGGATTTGGCTGAAATCGTCGCCTGCATGGTATCCCCTCATTTCTTTCTTCGTGACGCTCCTCTGCTTTGACCAGCCGCGCGTTGATGGATGAGCGCTGGCGGATGATGTCCAGCGTTCATCCATCAGCGCGACTATGGCAAAGGCAGGAATCCCCGTGGCGCGCTCCTCAGCCGAAGCCGGAGAGCGCGCCAGAGGGAAGTGGTGCAGGATTACTCCGCCAGACCGGAGACCGTGAAGGTGATGACCGTCGTGGTGTTCGGGGCGGGCGCGGTCAGCACAACGCCGTCCGCCTTGATGTTGTTGTAGTTGTCCTCGACAACCAGCTTCACCCAATCGCCGGAGGTATCCACCACAACGCCGGACTGCGTCTTGCCTTCGCCAATCTTGATGGTCACATCAGAAATAGTGACGTAGCCTTCCTTGACCAGCTTGGACGGAATGTCGGTGGAGGCGCGGAAGAAGTGGAACGCCGTATCTTCGCCGAAGCCCATGTCGCCCGTGGTCATGGAGCAGGTGTAGGTGCCGTTGCCGGAGATGACCGCATCCTCGAACGTCGCGCCGTAATCGGTAATCGTGCCGTCGTTGTTGGTCTTCGCCAGCTTGGTGAACACATCGTTGTCCGCGTCGCGGCCGTAGGAGGGTTCCTCCCAGTCGTTGCGGAAGATGTAGTTCGGGTCAGACTGCACGGCGATGTACGCGCCGTAGGTCTTGGAGGTCAGTTCCTTCACTTCATCTTCGGTCAGGGGCTTTTCGGTTTCGACAACCGGCGGCACACCGTAGATGTAGTCGAAGGTCACGTCGATGGTCTTGATGCCGGAGAGTGCTTCCGCCGTCGCGACCTTCGCGGTCACGCCTTCGAGGTCGCCGTCCGCCACGCGGGCTTCCGCCGGGATGTCCGTCACCCATTCATTCCAGATGTTGGAGCGGGTCACGATGCCGTCGTCGGTCGTGGTGAAGTCCTTGCCGAGTTCGATTGCTTCGCCGTTGACCTTGACTTCGGTGATGTCGATGAAGTAGCCGGGGAAGGTCGCTTCGCCGTTCGCAATGCCGACCGCCATGAACGCAACACCGGGGATTTCGCCGTCCTTAACGCCGGAGAAGTCAAGGGACAGGGTGTAGGTGCCGGGGCCGTCCACGGTCACAGCGTTGCCCTCTGCAAATTCGCCGGGATTCCACGCGGAGGTCGCCCAGTTGCTGTCGGCGAACATCAGGAACGCCGTGTCCGTCTTCGGCACGAGGGTGAAGTCGATTTCGTAGGTCTTGACGGACTCAAACGCCGCCTTGTCCACGATGACAGGAGACACGCCCGTCAGGTCCTTGTCGTAGGAGCGGACAGAAGCGTCAGTGGGAACTTCGGCAACCCATTCGTTCATGATGTTCATGCGGGTTTCCACACCATCGTCAGAGGAGGTGTAGCCCTTGGTGAACGCAACGGATTCGCCGTTGATACGGATATCGTTGAGCTTGATGGACATGCCGGGGAAGAGCTTTTCGCCGTGCTTGATGCCCAGCGCGGTAAAGGCAGTGCCGGAAGCTGCGCCTGCTTCGGTCGCGGTGAAGTCCAGACCCACGGTGTAGTCGCCCGCGCCGGTCACGGTCGCGTTGGTCGCCTTCACAGCGGAATCGTCCGTGCCCCAGTACTGGCTCGTCCAAGAGGAATCAGCGAACATGATGTACGCCATGTCAGCGCCGTAGCGGAAGAGCGTGAAGTCCACCTCGACGTTTTCCACGCGCTCGAACGCCGCCTTGTCCACGGTAATCCAGTTCGCATCCTCGGTCACACCGTCCCAGGAACGCGCGTCGGCGGGCAGCTCGCTGACCCATTCGTTGTAGATGTTGGAGCGGGTAATGATGCCGTCGTCGGAAGAGGTGTAGCCCTTCTTCACTTCGATGGGCTGACCGTTCACGCGGATCTCGTCCACGCGAATCGTCCAGCCGGGCAGTGCCTTTTCGCCGTTCTCCAGGCCGATGGCCGCGAACGCAATGCCGCTCGCCGCGCCTTCGGGCGTACCGGTGAAGTCAAGGCCCACGGTGTAGGAGCCCTCGCCGGTAATCGCCGCCTCGGTCACCTTCATGCCCTCCGCCGGCTCAGAGCCGTCGTGCCACCACTGGTACTTCCAGTTGGCGTCGGCATACATCAGGAACGCCGTAGAGAGCGGTTCGACTTCGCCCGCCACGGGAGATGCCACGGGAGATGCCACAGGAGACGCCACAGGAGATTCCGCCACAGCGGTCATGCCCAGCGCCATCGCCAGCACCATCAGCAGTGCAAGAAACTTCTTGGTGCAATTCATGATGATTCCTCCTTAGAGAAGCTGATTGTGCCTGATGCCTGTCGGCGAAACGTTTTCGTAAGCCTCCAAGGTTTACAAAAACGTTTTCGTCTTTGCCCGGATTAAGGGCAGACATTTCCGCACTTGTAAATCCATTATAGCTTCCGGCGCGTCATTTGTCAAGTTCAAACTATATGATATACAAGATTTGTGCAAGTTTTTGCCGTACTTCTTTATTGAAACTGCCTAAATCTATCAGAAACTGATCTGCAAGTTCCTTACACGGCAATTTTCGTCAGACAACGTTTTCGTTGGTGTATTCGGTCTGTTGCCGCTCTTTTTCCGACATGAAAACAGTTGTTTCCCTTTGAAAGCACCTGTCCCAGATGCAGATTTACGTCATTTCCCGATTTTTCAGCATTTTCAGCAGGTTCCAGCGCCGCCGCGCCGCTTCTTCCGCCATTTTGCAGAAGGTTTCGCTCTTCTCCGGATCGCTCCGGCGCAATGCCGCAAACCGCCCCTGCCGCATCAGGAACGCCTGAAAATCCCCGTCCGGCGCTTTGCTGTCCAGCATCAGCCCATTCGCCGGATGATAGCGGTACAGCGGGAAATACCCGCACTGCACGGCTTTCTTCTCGATTTCCTGCACGTCACGCATGTCAATCCCGTGCGCAATGCAGGGCGCATAGGCAATGATGAGCGCCGCGCCGTCCCACGCTTCTGCCTCGCGCATGGCCTTCAGCAGCTGATTCGGATTCGCGCCCATCGCCACCTGCGCAACGTACACATGCCCGTATGTCATTGCCATCAGCCCCAAATCCTTCTCCGCGCCGGATTTCCCGCCGGACATGAGCCGTGCCGCCGCACCCGCCGGGGTCGCCTTCGATGCCTGTCCGCCCGTGTTGGAGTACACCTGCGTGTTCAGCACAAGCGCCCGCACCTTCTCGCCCGATGCCAGCACATGGTCAAGCCCGCCGAAGCCAATATCAAACGCCCATCCATCGCCGCCGATGAGCCATACACTCTTGGCCGCCAGCAAGTCCGCCGAATCCGCAATTTCCTTCACCAGCGGATGCGAAAGCGTCTCGCACGCCGCCAGCAGCGCTTCCCCCGCCTGTGCCGAAAGTACCGCATCCTCGCGATTATTCAGCCACGCACGGCAGCTTTCCGCCGCCTCCGGGCACTGTGCCGCCAGCGTCTCGACCTGCTCCGCCAGATGCGCCCGTCGGTGCTTCATCGCCAGATACAGCCCGAAGCCAAATTCCGCGTTATCCTCAAACAGGCTGTTCCCCCACGCCACGCCCTGCCCTTTCTGGTTGACGGTATAGGGGCAGCTGGGCGCACTCCCGGCGTAGATGGACGAGCAGCCCGTGGCATTGGCAATCATCAAGTGCGAACCGAACAATTGTGTCAGCAGCTTGATATACGGCGTTTCGCCGCACCCCGCGCACGCGCCGGAGAACTCGAACAGCGGCGTTTTTGCCTGCGCGAGCGGAATAGTGTCCGCCTCCCCCACCGCTGTTTCCGGCAGCGACACGGCGAAATTCCAGTTTTCCTGCTCCTTCGCCATTTCCGCCGCGGGGCGCATCACCAGCGCCTTTTCCTTCGTAGGGCACGTCCGCGCGCAGTTTTCGCATCCCGTGCAGTCCAGCGGCGACACCTGCACGCGGAAATTCCGCCCGGAAAACGCTTTGCCCTTCGCCCGAACCGTGTGAAAACCCGCCGGGAGCGCCGTTTCCGCCAGCGGGTAGAACGTGCGGATGCACCCATGCGGGCAGACAAGGCTGCACAGCCCGCACTGGATGCACGCTTCCGCCCGCCACTGCGGAATCTGCCGCGCAATGCCGCGCTTTTCGAGCCGACTCGTGCCCAGCGGCACAAACCCGCGCGCGTCCATAGCGGACACCGGCAGCATGTCTCCTTGCTGGCGCAGCATCGGGCGCATGAAGGCTTCGACTGCTGATTGCGGCGCATCCTCCGGCGTATCAGGCAGTTCCGCCCATTCCGGCGGCACGTCCACTCGTCGCAGCGCATCCGCCGTCTTCGCAATTGCATTCAGATTCGCCGCGACGACCTGCTCGCCCTTCTTCGCATACGCTGCCTGAACCGATTCGTTCAGCAGCTGCTGCCGCTGTTTTTCCGGCAAAAAGGCATTTAATTGGAAGAAAGCCGTCTGCATGACCGTGTTGATGCGCCCGCCCAAGCCGCACTGCGCCGCGATTGCGTCCGCGTCGATGGCGTACAGCAGCGCATGGCGTTTCGCAATGCTCCGGCGCAGCTTCGCGGGAATCTCCATGCCGTCCGGGAGATTCAGTAGCACCGTGCCGCCCGGCTTGACGCTCTGCGCCACCACGTCCAGATTCATCAGCGTCGGCTGATGGCACGCGAGAAAATCCGCCTGCCCAATCAGGTACGGCGCGCGAATTGGCGCTTCCCCTATCCGCAAATGACTGACCGTGTACCCGCCGGATTTCTTGGAGTCATACGCAAAATACGCCTGCACCTGCCGATCCGTCTGCGCGCTCATCATTTTTATGGCGCTCTTGTTTGCTCCAACCGTGCCATCCGCGCCCAGCCCAAAGAACTTGCAGCTGATAACGCCTTCGTTCGGCAAGGCAAAATGCGCGTCTATCGGCAGGGACAGGTGCGTCACGTCGTCGTCGATGCCGACGGTGAAGTGCTGCCCGGCTTCCATCGTGTCCAGCGCATCAAACACAGCCTTGACCATTGCGGGTGTGAACTCCTTGCTGCCCAGCCCGTACCGTCCGCCGCAGACCTTTGCCGGCCGCCCGGCAGCAAACAGCGCCGCGCTCACGTCCAGATACAATGGTTCACCGAGTGCGCCTGCCTCCTTCGTGCGGTCAAGCACAGCGATCCGCTCCGCGCTCTCCGGGATAGCCGTCAGCAGCGCTTCTGCTGAGAACGGGCGGAACAGCCGAACCCGCACCACGCCGACTTTCTCCCCCGTCCGCATGAGTGCCCGCGCGGTTTCCTCCGCCGTCTCCGCGCCTGACCCCATCAGCACCAGCACCTTCTTCGCGTCCGGCACACCCGTGTAGGAGAACAGCCGCAGCGGGCGCCCCGTCAGTGCCGCGACGCGGTTCATCGTGTCCTGCACGATTTCCGGCAAGGCGAAATAGTACGGGTTCGCCGCTTCCCGCCCCTGAAAATACACGTCCGGATTCTGGCTCGTCCCCTGCTGATGCGGATGCTCCGGGTTCATGGCACGCGCCCGGAACTGCCGGATTTGCGTCTGCGGCAGCAGTCCGCGTAATTCATCCTCGTCAAGCGCCTCGAACCGCTGGATTTCATGGCTCGTGCGGAAGCCATCAAAGAAATGCAGCATTGGCACGCTGCCCGCCATCGCGCTCAGATGCGCCACGACCGCCAGATCCGCCGCTTCCTGCACCGATGCCGCGCAGAGCATCCCCCAGCCTGCACTGCGCACCGCCATCACATCGCTGTGGTCGCCGAAAATGGACAATGCGTGGTACGCCAGCGCCCGCGCCGCGACGTGCATCACCCCCGGCAGCAGCTCGCCCGAAATTTTGCACATATCCGGCAGCATCAGCAGTAACCCCTGCGACGCGGTGAAGGTCGTCGCCAGCGCTCCCGCCGAGAGCATCCCGTGCAGCGCGCCCGCCGCGCCGCCCTCGCTCTGCATCTCCGTCAGCCGCATTTTCTGCCCGAACACGTTGCGTTTGCCCATGTGCGCCCACTCGTCACAGTTCTCTGCCATCGGCGTAGACGGCGTAATCGGGTAAACCGCTGCCGTTTCGCTGAGCGCGTATGCCACCTGTGCCGCTGCCAAATTGCCGTCGCCCACCATCGTTTTCATCCGCTTTTTACACCTCCATGCGCCTGTTTCCGCGTATTGTATCCGCGCGGATGCGTTTCCATGCAAAAGCACGCAGAAATTGCGAAAAAAAGTGAATTTCCCTCTTGACAGGTGGGGTAAAGCGTGGTATAATCATTTTCGCAGTCAGCGAGTGGCACAAGTCAATCGTTGAAGTGCCAATGGGGAATGGTGTAATGGCAGCACCTACGACTCTGACTCGTATTGTCTAGGTTCAAATCCTAGTTCCCCAGCGTTTGCCTCCGTTGTCTAGTGGCCTAGGACGCCGCCCTCTCAAGGCGAAAACACGGGTTCGAATCCCGTCGGAGGTGCATCATCCTTCGCTCTTACAGCGGAGGATTTTTTTGTGTTTCTCTATACGATTTCCGGATTTGCGGCGCATCTTGACGCTTTCTTTTCGTCGTCTTCTTGCCTGTTCCCTGCTTTTATGGTATACTGAAGAAAATGACGTAGGAGGGCACCCGACGATGAACACAGACGTGCTGTTTGACCGCGCATTTGCCATCCGTGCCGCAAAGCCGTGGCAATATTTGTTTGATACGCATATTTTTGCAGTTCGCTTTTCTGATGGTGAAATTGCGTGCTGCTCCGTCATGGGGCGCAACGGCACACATCTGGCGCTGGCGCTTTATTCTCTCACGGACGGTCTGTACGCGCTTGACAAACTCATGACCACAGACATGCGCGTTCTGCCGCGCCATCGAGCGGAGGAATGTATGCTCGGGCAGGACTGCATTCAGGTATCCTTCGAGAATGCGCAGGAAATCCTCGCGAAGGAGGCAAAGCCTGTCCGCGCTTACGCCAAAGCACACGGCATTTCCCTGCGCGGGCAGCACAATTTTCCGGTTTTCCATCGCTATCGTCCAACGCGCATGCCGTGGGCGCTGACCGACGAAACCGAGCAGCAGCATCTATTGGAAGCAATGGATGCCCTGCTGGAAATATCGCGTCGGCTCAACACAGAAGAGCCTCTTGCCTTGGGGCTGATTGAGGGCGACCCATTCACGCACCCGATTCCCCTGCTGACCGCGACCCCCGACGGCTATCGCTGGGATTCCTACACGCTGCAAAAGCCCGACGCGCCGGCACTCCCGGCGGGCAAAATTGAGGATGAACTGGCGCTGGCGCGGCTGAAGAAGCGCAAGAAGCCCTGTGCACCGTGGGCGCTGGCGGTGTTTATGTCCCCCACCCCTGTTCAGGCCAAACCAGCCCAAGTGCCATATTTTCCTTATTTGCTCTGTGTTGTCGATACCGGCAGCGGCAAAGTGCTGACGCTCACACCGCCGCGCAAAATCGACGAATACGCTCCCCACTTCTCTGCTGATTTCCTTCCCCTGCTCCAGCAGCACGGTCTTCCCCGTGAGTTTTGGTCAGCGGATGACCGCACAACGGCATTCATTACGCCGATTGCCAAGCAATTGGGTATTCCCGTCAATGTACAGGCGGACATGACGCCGATGGATGAACTGCTGGACGAACTTTACGACCATCTGAACGATGCTTCATTCGAAGGTGCGGATGAAATGGGCAATGCGCCGGATGATGCCGAGGTGCTTCGGCTTCTTGCCGCACACATTGCCGACGCGCCGGAAACACTCCGCGCCATACCGGATTACATGCTGACCGAGATACGCGCCGCAATTGCCGCACTCCCTAACTCGCGGAACGCCTTGCGCGCACTGGACGAAGAAATAAAGCGCCGCCGTCTCCCGCCGCATCAATGAGGTGAAGCATGTCGCAGACCACAAAACGCGCCTTAGCGCAAAGCCTGAAAAAGCTCCTGCAAACGAAGCCGCTGAGCAAAATCACCATCAACGATATTGCCGAGGACTGCGGTGTCAGCCGGATGACGTTCTACTACCATTTTGCAGATATCTACGACTTGGTAGAGTGGACGTGTCAAGAGGATGCGAGCGTCGCGCTGGCCGGCAACAAGACGTACAGCACATGGCAGCAAGGCTTCCTGAACATCTTCCATCTTGTCTTGGAAAACAAAACGTTCGTCCTGAACGTCTACCACTCTATCAGCCGTGAGCACTTGGAGCGCTATCTCTATCAGCTGACGTACGACCTGCTGATTGGCGTGGTTGAGGAAAAAGCCGTCGGGCTGTCCGTCAGTGACCGTGACAAGGCGTTCATTGCCGACTTCTACAAATACGCGTTTGTCGGCTTGATGCTGAACTGGATTCGCGAGGGCATGAAGGAAGATCCAACGGCGATTATTGACCGGCTCAGCGTGCTGATTCACGGTGATATCACCCGTGCGCTGCACAAATACAGCGCAAACTGACATGTAATACTATTTCCAGATGAAAATGCGCCAAGATGCGCCGCGAATTTTTCATTCTGGCTAACGTGAATGAAACGCAGCGTAGCAGCGCTACGCTAAGTGGAATGAACGGACGCCAGAAGGGAAAAGGCGCAAGCAGATGGCGCAGGTGAATCTGGAAATAGTATAAACAGGCATCCGAAGCGAAAGCACATGCTTCAGATGCCTGTTTTTGCTTGATGAAAACTATTCGTCCCCTGCTGCATCCAGCTCATCCAGAAACGAGCAGAGGTTTTCCTCCGAATATTCGATTTCTGATGAGTACATCCGCGCCGCTTCGTTTTCGCCCAGCAGCGTCGACAGGCGCAGAAACAGCATCCCCGATACCGCACAAAACAGCACCCGTCCCGGCAAATCGCCATCCAGCAGCGCCCCCGGCACATGCCGATGCAGCAGGTACACCGTAAACTGCTCCACCGCCAGCGGGGAAAAATCCGGTAAATCGTCCGGTGCATTCGTCAGCCGCGCCAGCACCGCGTCCCATGCCGGGTCAAGGCGTTCCAGCGTCCGCAGGAAGTCCGCCCATTCCGCTGCCGTACGCGTTGGCATTACCGTGCCTACCGCTTCACACAAGGCATTCAGCCGGGCCGGAATGCCGCGTGTTCTGTCCTGCATGATGCGGATGAGCGCCGCCCGCGCCTGCAGCAGCGCTTCTTCCTCCGGCGACCCCTGCGGACGTTTGCCGCCGCCCTGCGTATGCCACATCATCGGCTGTGGCCAGTGCAGGGTCAAATCCGCCGCCGCTTCACAGCAGAGCCCGAAGCCAACTTCGGTGAATGTCGAAAATTCGTTGCGGTAGCGCGGATGGTCAGCACAGATTTGGCACAGCGCCCCTTCGCCGCAAGCGGTGATGATGTCGCATAAGCCGCTGTCATTCAGCATCGGGCAGCGTTCATCCTCCCGCAGGCGGAAAGAAGCGCCGTCCGGCGTGTCCGCAATCGCGTCGCGCAGCCGCTGCCCGATTTCACCCGTCATGGCGGCATACTTCGCCCGCGTGTCCGGGTCAATGTCGATTTCCCAGCCCTTGCAGCAGGTGTGGCGGCAGGCGTCCGCAATACAGCGGAACGCATCCGCCGTCGCGGGGTAAATCAGCGTCATTTCAGTGCCTCCCACAGCGACCACGCCAGCGCGCGCACCGCCGGGTCATTCGGCTTTTCCCACAAGCGCGCCGTCAAGTGCCACATGCCGTCCTGCTGATAGAGGATGCCCAGCCGCGCACAGCGTTCCGTATTGTCAATCATCTGCACCGCCGGGTGAATGTCCGCCGGAAGGCGCTGCACATGCGCCGTTTGCAGGATAGCGTACCACACGGGGGTGGTGTAATCCTCCTGCGCGAACCGCTTCAGCAGCGGCGACGCGGTGTCGATGGACAGTCCCATCGTCCCGACCGGCACAGGCTTGCCCATGCTCTCGCTGATTGAACGGAACATCGGGTAGCACCAGAAATCCGTGCAGTATTCCGCCGGAAGCTGCCCTTCCGCGCTCGGCACAACAATCGCCGCACCGTCCGCCTTCTCTTCTGCGGATACAAACGCCACCATCCGCCCGTCCTTCTCGATGCCCTCGCGGGTGATGCGGATGTCAACCCGCGGAATCAGCCAAATCGGGTAATGATTGCGCGTGCCGTCCGCCAGTGTCAGCACGACGGTCAAGCCCGTGATGCGCTCCTGCATGGCGTCCCGATAGCACTCCGCTGGGAACGTGACGGACACTGCCTCCGTCAGCCGCCCCTGCCGTGCACCCGGCGTCACGTCGCAAGCGTACAATTCGCGCTCACCGTCCATAAGGGTACAGCGGATGCAGGTATGCTGCTTCTCCGGGTCGCATTCGCTGATTTGCACATCAAAACGGATGTCCTCGCCCATCATGCCCGTGAACGACGCAAATTCGCCCAGCACAACCGTTCCGGCGCAGAACTCGCGCCACTCCTCGGCGGAAATCAGCCTCTTGTTCTCCATCATTGCGTTCAGCACGCCGACAAGCGCCGTCCCCTGCCCGGTGTAGTCCTGCAAATCCAGCAGCTGAAAGCCCGACACCTCCCGCGACCGCAGCAGCGTCTCGATTTCCCGCTTGTAGCAGTCCACCGCCAGATGCCCCGTCTGCCGGAAGAAGGCTTCATGCTCGCCGTACAGCCCCGCCCGTTCCAGCTTCTCGCGCATGGCTTCGATGTTGCGCGGCTTCAGCGGCCCGGTGTAATGCGGAATCTCCGAGAAATCAGGATAGAACACATACTGCCCGACCTCGTGGCTGATGACGGGCACATCCGGGATGAGGGCGTCCGCGGACTGCGCGTCCACTTCCTTCACGCCCGTGCCATACTGAATCTGCACCTTGCCGGCTTCACCCGACTGCCCCAGCGTTTCCGGAACGATGCTGGCATCATAATTGCTGACGGACTCCGGCGCGGTCGTCTGCACGATGCCCTGCGGCGCGTCACACATGGCGTAACTGCCGCGAATCAGCCGTTCGCGCCCCAGCCTGACGCCGACGAACACATTTTCCTCGTCCAGCACGTCCGGCACAAACTGGTAGTTGTTCGCGCCGCTGCTGTACAGCTTGGTGTCGTCCGCCTCGCGGTAGGCGCGCATCATGCGGTTCAGCACGTCCTTGCTGCCCCACAGCTCATTGCCCAGCGAAAGCCACAGGAACGACGGATGATGCCCGTATTCGCGCAGGATACGGAAGCCCTCTTGGAAGAGGAAGTCGCGTTCGCGCTCGTCGTAGCCTTCTTCGCCTTCTTCCGCCACCGTCCCCCAGAACGGCAGCTCCGGCGCCATATACATGCCAAGCAGATCCGCCGCCGTGAACGCCGCATCCGGCGGACAGGCTGTGTGGTAGCGGTAATGGTTGATGCCATATTCCTTGGCAATGCCCAAAATCGTCATCCACGACGCAACGTCAGTTGGCGTGTACCCGGTTTTGGGGTACAGCAGATTATCGACCTTGCCGCGCAGGAAGGTTTCGCGCCCGTTGATGAGCAGCCGCCGGCTGAGCGTCCGCACGTCGCGCAAGCCGAATGTCGTTTCGTACACATCGCCGTCGAGGTCAATGGAGATGGTGTGGATTTCGGGGTGCGCTTCGTCCCAGAAGGCTTCATTGCCCTTGAGCGGGCATTCCCCGTCCAGCACGCCCCGGCGGTACGGCAGCAGATGCTCCATCTGCCCCGGCAGCACGATGCCCGCCACACCGTCGGGCGCGCCGATGATATGCCCATGCACACGCAGGCAGCCGCGCCGCAAGTCCGGGCGCACGGTGAGGTCGGTCAGCAGTGTATGGGCGACAGTCAAGCTGATCTCACCGGTGATGCCGTTCCAGTTGCTCTGCGTGTCAGGGCTGGTCAAATGCCCGCCGCGCGTGGGATAATCGGTATTATCCACGCGGATGACAAGGGTATGCTCGCCAGCGTGCACAGGCGGCAGGAAGTAGTGGTGCGGCGTACAGAGGCTCTCCTGATGCCCGATGGGGCGACCGTCGAGGTAGACGGTGGTTTTGCGGGTGCGTTCCAGCGTGAGCATCGTCTGCTCGCCCGTCCAGTCGCCCGCGGTGAACGTGCGCATGAACCACACCGCGCCTTCGAAGCGATACGCGTCGGTCAGGCAGCCCGTTTCCTTGGCGGGATTCGGCATTCCAAGCCCCGCCGCCGATGTTGTCCCCGGCAGCGTCATCGTCTCCGGGTACGCTTGTGGCATGGTTTCCTGTTTTTCCGCGTCCAGCTTCACCTGCCACTGTCCGCTCAAGTCGATTTTCATCATGGGTGTTGCAGTCTCCTTTCAAGCCAGAGGCTCTGCCTCTGGACTCCGCAAGGGGCATTGCCCCTTGACCCTTTCGCGCGATTGAGTTGTGCGCTTCTTCATACTTCTTCCGCGTGCTGATGCAGGATTCCGCCTCCGCAGAGGCGATTCCCCCTGTTCCAATCAAATTCAGCCAGAAAAAGAAAGACAAGTATGCCAAAACCCAAAATTTCCTTTACCCAAGGATTCCCTTCCAAGCGAAATCCTTCCCCCACCTTGTGAGGGGCGCGTTTGCCCCAACGCAAATCGTCCCGAACCCTGACGCGCCAATCGAACGCGCGGGATTCTCCGTGCAAATGCGCACAGCCTCTTCCGGTGTCTGCCCGTAGCGCGCCATCAGGTTCTGGAACGCCTGCCGCATCAGCAGCACCGAGCCCGCCAGCGTGCCGTCGTGCAAACGCGCCTCGTGTCCGCGCACCGTGACCGCTTGCCCGCCTAAGGCGTATTCGCCGTCCGGCAAGCCCGCTGCTTCCATGCTGTCCGTAATCGCAACGGCTTTGTCCGCCCCCTTGCAGCACAGAAGCACCTTCACCGCGTCATCGTGCAGGTGAACGCCGTCGCCAATGAACTCCGCGAACAGGCGGTCATCCGTCAATGCTGCGCCGGGAACGCCGGGCGCGCGGTGCGTGAACGGCGTCTGTGCGTTGTAGGTGTGGGTGACGCGGGTCGCGCCCCAGTCCGCCGCCTGATGCACCTGTTCGTCGGTCGCTGCCGTGTGACCAATGGAAACGTGGATGCCGTTCTCCGCCGCCTTGCGGATGAATGCTTCCGCGCCGGACAGCTCCGGCGCCATCGTGATGACGCGCACTGCCTGAATGTTGCCGTCCGTCAGGTCAAGGAATGCCTCCCAGCTCGGATGCAGAAAAAACTCCTTCCGCTGTGCCCCTGCTTTCTCCGGCGATAGGAACGGCGCTTCCATGTGCGCCCCCAGCACCCGCGCTGCGCGCTGCTCCGGCGTATCCATCACGCGGCGGACGGCGGCAATCACCCGGCGCGTATCCTCCACGCTGGCGGACATAGTCGTCGGCAGGAACGCTGCAACGCCCTCCTGATACAACTCCCGTGCCATCTGGCGAATCGCGTCCTCGCCCTGCATCGTGTCATGCCCGCGGAAGGCGTGGATGTGCGCGTCAACGAACCCCGACAGGACAAAATCCCCCTGCAGGTCTATCACAGCTTCGCCAGCCAACGGCGCTAAGCCCTCGCCCATCGCTGTCACGCGCCCGTTTTCCAGCCGGACGCACAGATTTTCCCAAAAATGACCATCCGCAAAGAACAGCCCATTCCGCAACAGCACCGTCAACGCACCTCGCATTCATTTTCTCATGAAACTCTCATGCAATTATCATACCACAAAGAAGGGTTTTTTTCAATCGGCGCAGAATTTCTTATAGGTTGAAACCATGCGATTTTCGGATGAAAATGCGCCAAGACGCAAGCAGCGGGCGTAGGTGAATCCGAAAATTGCAAAAATGCGGATATCCGCCGAATTTGTTGCGGTTTCTTCTTCATTTGTTCACATTAGGCTCAAATTCGGGGTGTATACTATGCTCCGAAAGCAAAGGAGGAAATCACCGATGTCCTTTTTCTCGAAGATGCAGAACGCCCTCGCGAACTGGATGCAGGGGCGCAACGGTCCGGATAATCTCGGCTTCACAGCGCTCATCGCCGCTATCGTTTTCAGTTTGCTTTCGCTTTTCCGTCTGCCGCTGACGAGTTTCCTGTCCATGCTGTGCTATGTGTATGCTCTGTGGCGGATGCTGAGCCGCAACGTCGCCAAGCGGCAGGAGGAAAATCGCCAGTTCATGGACAAGACAGGGCACGTGCAGACGGAAATCCGGCAGTTTTTCCTGCGGCTCAGGGGCATAAAGACCTACAAGTATTTCCGCTGCCCGCAGTGCAAAACGCGCCTGCGCCTCAAGCGCGGCTGCGGTGAAAAACACGTCACCTGCCCCAAATGCCAGCACAAGTTCGACGAAAGGGCGTAAGCAATGTTCGGCTATGTCAGACCCTGTCTGGAATCGCTCGATGAGGCGCAGAAAAAGCGCTATCGGGCATGGTACTGCGGATTATGCCAATCACTGGGCGACCGCCACGGCTTCCGCGGCCGCATGACGCTCACCTACGACATGACGTTTCTGGCGATTTTCCTCTCTGCGCTCTATGAGCCGGCGGAAGCGCACGGACAGATGCGCTGTCTGCCGCACCCGAAGGAAGCGCACGATTTCGTCCGCACGTCGATGACGGATTACGCTGCCGATATGACCATCGCGCTGGCGTACTTCAAGGCGCTGGACGACTGGCAGGACGACCGCTCCCTGCCGGGCGGGCTGACCGCGCAGCTGCTGAAAAAGCGTTACGAGGCGGTCAGCGCGGATTATCCCCGCCAGTGCGCCGATTTGGAGAAGAACCTTCGGGCGCTGAGCGAGGTGGAAGCGGCGCACAGCGATTCCCCCGATGCGGCGGCAAACTGCTTCGGGGCGCTGATGGCGTCGCTGTTCGTGCGCGAGGAGGATTACTGGTCGCGCACACTGCGGCTGTTCGGTGCGTCGCTGGGGCGGTTCATCTACATGGTGGATGCCGCCTGTGATTACGATGCCGACACGCGCAAGCACAGCTACAATCCCGTGCTGCTGATGGGGCGTCAGCCAGAGGACATGCGCGACGTGCTGACGCTGCTGCTCGGCGACGCCTCAGCGGCGTTTGAGTCGCTGCCTATCGTCTCCGATGCGGATATTCTGCGCAACATCCTCTATGAGGGTGTCTGGCAAAGCTACAACGAATTCCTCCACCGCCGCGCCGAAAAGCAGAAGAAGCACAGCGGCAACACAACCAAAGAAAATGGGGACGATTCCCCGGTGAAAGGAGGCTGACGAGCATGGTCACAGACCCGCGGAAAGTGCTGGGTGTATCCGAAACCGCCAGCCAAGATGAAATCAAGCGCGCGTATCGCCGCAAAGCCAAGGAATGCCATCCGGATTTGCATCCGAACGACCCCGACGCGGCGAAAAAGATGAACGAACTCAACGAAGCCTACGACATGCTGATGAACCCGGAGAAGTACGCCAACCGCCAGCAGCAGCAGAATCCGTATGGCGGGAATCCGTATGGCGGGAATCCGTATGGCGGCAGCAGTTACGGCGGCAACCCGTACGGCTCTTACGGCGGCAATTCCTACGGCGGACAGCAGCAGGGCGGCTATGACCCGTTCAGCGACTTCTTCGGCGGATTCGGCTACGGCAGCTACGGCGGCTATCAGACGCAGGTCAACCCGCCGCAGGAGCAGGCGGGCGATTCCGAGCCGGTTCGCGCTGCCATCCGCGATATTCTCGCTGGACGGTACGCGTCGGCGTGTTCCATTTTGCAGAACGTCCCCAGCACGGGGCGGAATGCGCGCTGGTACTACCTGTCCGGCGTGGCGAACCACGGCGCGGGAAATCAGATTCAGGCGCTGGAACACATGAAGCGCGCGGTGCAGCTCAGCCCGAACAATGCGACGTATCAGGCGCTTTTGCGGCAGTATCAGCAGGCAGGGCAGACGTATCAGACGAATGCATCCGGGTACAACACTTGGGCGATGGATCCGTCGAAATTGTGCATGAGCTTGTGCTTTTTGCAGATGTTCTGTCCGCTTTGCTGCCGGTGCTATTAAGAAGCTGTGGCAATCCCCTTAATTTGGCGGAATTTTCCTATGCTGCTTGATTTGTTTTGTTGCAGGGGTTTCGCCTCTGCGGAGTGAAATCCCCTGCGCAACACAAAAAACTGTATGCAATGCGCGCAACTGAATCGCGCAAAAGGTCAAGGAATCAGTTTCCTTGAGAAAGTGTAACTTTATGGGCAAAATCATCGGTATCGACTTGGGTACCACCAACAGCTGCGTCGCCGTGGTTGAGGGCGGCAGCGCGATTATCATCCCGAACGATAAGGGCGAGCGCACAACGCCGTCCGTCGTGGCATTCACCGACAGCGGCGAACGGCTCATCGGCAGCGCGGCGAAGCGTCAGGCAGCAGTCAACGCCGACCGCACGATTGCGTCCGTCAAGCGCCATATGGGCACGGACTGGCGCAAGACCATCGCCGGGAAAAGCTACACGCCGCAGGAAATCAGCGCCATGATTCTCCGCAAGCTGAAGCAGGACGCGGAAAGTTACCTCGGCGAGCCCGTCACCGACGCGGTGATTACCGTCCCGGCGTATTTCGGGGATATTCAGCGTCAGGCGACGAAGGACGCGGGGCGCATTGCGGGTTTGAACGTCCGCCGCATCATCAACGAGCCGACCAGCGCCGCCCTTGCCTACGGGCTGAACAACGGCGCACCGCAGAAAATCATGGTCTACGACCTTGGCGGCGGCACGTTTGACGTATCCATCATCGAAATTGGCGAGGGCGTTATCGAAGTGCTGGCGACGTGCGGCAACAACCACCTCGGCGGCGATGACTTCGACGAGCGCATCGTGAATTTCGTCTGCGATGCTTTCCAGCGGGAACATCATGCTGACCTTCACCGTGATTTGGCGGCCATGGTGCGCGTGAAGGAAGCCGCCGAGCAGGCGAAAAAGGAGCTGTCCGTCACCGAGATGACCACCATCAGCCTGCCGTTTATCAGCACAGTCGGCGGTCAGGCGGTGCATTTGGAGCAGACGCTGACCCGCGCGAAGTTCAATGAATTGACGGCGGATTTGGTTGCGCGGACGGAAGGTCCTGTCCGCAGCGCCCTCAGCGACGCAGGCATTGCCGCCAGCGAGCTGGGCAAGGTGCTGCTGGTCGGCGGTTCGACGCGCATTCCCGCCGTGCAAGAGAAGGTGCGCCAGCTGACCGGCATCATGCCGAGCAAGAGTATCAACCCCGACGAATGCGTGGCGCAGGGCGCAGCGATTCAGGGCGACACGCTGAATGAGCACACGACGCTGACGAACTCCACGGGCTTGCTGCTGCTGGACGTGACCCCGCTTTCGCTGGCGATTGAGACGGTCGGCGGCGTCGCGACCCGCGTCATCGAGCGCAACTCCACCCTGCCTGTGCACTATCAGCAGGTATTCACCACGGCGGGCATGTTCCAGTCGTCAGTAGAAATCAACGTCCTGCAGGGTGAGCGCCCGATGGCGCGGGACAACAAGAGCATCGGCAAGTTCCGTCTGAAGGGCATCCGCCGCGCAATGGCAGGCGTGCCGAAAATTGAGGTCACGTTCGATATTGACACCAACGGCATCCTGACCGTCTCCGCGCGCGACCAGGACACTGGACGCGCCCAATCCATCACCATCACCGCCGACAACAAAATGAGCGAGGATGAAATTCAGCAAGCAATTCGCGATGCGGAGCAGTACGCCGCGCAGGACGCTTTCCGCCGCGACCTGATGGACACCATCAATCAGGCGCAGCACCTTTTGGCGCAGGTAAGTGCTGCCTTGAACCAGTGCAGCAAGCAGCTGGACAAGGACGAGAAGAAGCGCGTCAAGGACGATGAAGCTGCCCTTCGCCATCTGATCGGGCGCGCTAAGCCCGACAAAATGACGGCGGATGACCTGTCCGCCATCAAGAGCGCCATGTCGACCCTCGAAAGCAGCAGCGCCCACCTGATGAGCCTCTTCGACCCGAACGCGCAGAGCGGTGGGCAGTCATGACGAAGCCGCACCACGTCCGGCGTGCGCTGCTGATTGCCCTGACCGTCTTGGCGGCGCTTGTCGCAGGGGGCATGGTTTACCTGACAAGCTGTGCCGCGGCGGAGCTGACCGTCACGGCGATTCTGCCGACGCTGCTGGGCAGTCTGGAATAACAAGCAAGGGGATTGCGTCCCTGATTTCGGACACAATCCCCTTTTTCGTTGCTATAATCATCAGAACAGCAGCAGAATCCCCTGCGCCGCCAGCACCGCCGCACACGCCGCAAGCGCCACCGTCAGCAAACTCTTCCCTTTCCACGCCAGAATCACCGCCACCACAAAACCTACCGCCGCCGTGCGCATATCCCCCGTGGAATACAATACGTCGGGAATCGTCATTGCCCCCAGCACCGCGAACGGCACATAGTGCAGGAACGACTTGATGAACGTTGATTTGATTTCCTTGCGGAAAATCGTCAGCGGCAGCATCCGAATCAGGTATGTCACACCCGCCATCACAAGCAGATAAATCGGAAAATTTGCCGTCATTGCGCATCACCCGCTTTCGTTTCTTCCTCCTGCACGGGGAAGAGCCACGCGCCCAGCGCCGAAGCGGCAATGGCACAGATGATGATGACAAACCCGCTGGACACCTGCGAGAGCATCGGCACATAGCGGAAGCACAGGCTCATCGCGATAGCCATCAGCACGACAATGCGCACGGGCTTCTCCTTGCGCGCGGGCGGCAGGATGATGGCGAGGAACATGCCGAAAATCGCGATACCGAGCGCATTGCGGAGGAAAACCGGCAGCAGCGTGCCCGCGACCGCGCCCAGAATCGTACCGACCGACCAGCCGAGGTACGGCGCGGTCATCAACCCATACAAATACCAGTGACTGACCTTCCCCGGCTGACTGGATGCGACAGCGAATATCTCGTCCGTATTCATGAAAGAGAAGAGCAGGCGGCGCGGTGTGTTCATATCCGAATCCATCTTCTGGGAGATGGACAGGCTCATCAGCGCATATCGGAGGTTGATAATCAGCTGCGTCAGCGCGACTTCGAGGTACGACGCCTGTGCGAGAATCAGCGGCAGCCCGGCGAACTGTCCCGCACTGGTGACGTTCGTCATAGAAATCAGCAGCGCTTCGAGCGGCGACAAGCCATCCGCCACTGCCTTCATGCCGAACGTGAACGCGACGGACAAGTAGCCCAGCCCAATCGGGATTCCATGCCGGAAGCCCTTCGCAAAGAGTTTACGATTCATCGTCATTGATGCCTTCTTGTCGAAAAAAGTCGGAACACAGCGTCTATGATAGCACGAAGTCCGCCCCTTCGTCAACGTCTGTGCAGCAAAAGAACAGCAGGGGACTTCGTCCCGTTTCATTTGTCCCTGCACCCATTTCGCGATTGACTGATGGCGGAAAAGACATCACCCGACGCGCCGCCGAGTTGTGCGGTATTGCCCATGCAAAACCGGCAGCTGATGGCACTTCATCGACTGCCGGTTTGCGTCTGTTCCTTCCGCAAACATAAGCAGCCACACACCGTAGCGCATGGTTGCTATGGATATTGATTCAGTTCGACAAACCGGAATTTGTCAAATCAAGCCAAAGTGTCTGGCAATTATCTCACAAATTTCTTCTCTTGTGTCTTTCTGCGTATCTTGCCGAACTACCGTAAAAAAACCGCTGTTGGCATATTCATCATAGTGCTTTTGACCATTGATAAGTTCCAGACCTCGCCTATAATTCTCCATAACCGTTTTTGAATCTTCACAACTCTCGATAACATTGAGAAGAAATTGCTTTTCAGGGTCGCTTCGGTCAAAGAAACGGTCAACACTCATAGACAAAGGGGAGAGCATAACAGCGACATGATTGTAGTTGGATATTTCTTTAAGAATACCAACAGGAATATTCGTATCAACGATAACTTTCCTATCCTGTGATATCGAAATGAGTTCTGCAACCTCAAATTCTGCCGCTTCTTTTGATGTGCTATAAATCCAACGCTCATACTCCTCGGGAGTCCGAGTAACAAATTCTTTCCAATCAGTTAGGGTTTTCAAAAAGCAAATATCAGGCTGAGCATCTGGTGTTGCTACAGCATCCGATACCTTTGAATGATAGTTTTCTCCGCAGAAAACCATATTATATCGTTCAGCAAGCATTTTTACTGTAGTTGACTTTCCCGCGTAGGCTGTACCTGTAATAAAGTATACATTTTTGAGATAATGTTTTAGAATGTTGTTCTCAATTTTCATCTGCTATTTCACCTCCGTCAAATTCCGATTTGTCGCTTTGTTTATGATGCAGATTCTATCATATTGGTTTTTTCTTTATGGAACGGAAACCCGAAGGCTGCCCCACACGTCAAGCTGCTCCTTTTTCCACAGGTTCATTATCACCTTCGTCGGCGGATCTATCCGCATCATCAACATCCAGATTAGGCTCTGCCGCTTCCTGTTCTTTTTATGCCAGCTGAAGCTCATACAGCTTCTTGTAAATGCCGTCCTGCTTCAGCAGTTCCTGATGCGTGCCGGATTCGCGAATTCGCCCGTGGTGCATCACGATAATGCGGTCAGCGTGCTGAATGGTCGAAAGGCGGTGCGCGACCATAATCGACGTGCGGCCCTGCATCAGCCGCTCCAGCGCTTCCTGAATCCACTGTTCCGTCTCCGTGTCGATGTTCGCCGTCGCTTCGTCCAATATCAGAATTTTCGGGTCATGCGCCAGCGTCCGGGCAAACGACAGCAATTGCCGCTGACCCGCAGAGAACGTCGCGCCGCGCTCCGTCACATGCTCATCGTAGCCGTTCGGCAGCCGCTCAATGAACCGCGACGCATTGGTATATTCCGCTGCCTGACGTACCTGCTCATCGGTAATTTCCTCGTCGCGCAGGCGGATGTTGCTCTTGATGTCGCCCGTGAAGATGAACACATCCTGCTGCACCTGCCCGATGGCGGCACGAAGCTGGTCGCGGGTCAGGTCGCGCACATCCACGCCATCGACGCGGATGCTGCCCTTCTGCACGTCATAGTAACGCCCTATCAGGTTCAGGATGGAGGATTTACCCGCGCCCGTCGCGCCGACGAACGCCACCTTCTGCCCCGGCTCAATGGTGAAGGACACGTCCTTCAGCACCCAGTTCACGTTGTCATACGCGAACCAGACGTGGTCGAACTCGATTTTGCCGCGCACAGCGGGCAGCTTCTTCGCGTCCTCCTTGTCGGACAGCATGGGCTTTTCGTCCAGCAGGGTGAAGATTTTCTCGGCGGACGCAATGGCGCTTTGCAGCGTCGTGAACTGCTCCGCCAGCTCCTGTACGGGCGTGAACAGCTGGGAAATGTACTCCGTGAATGTGTACAGCATACCGATGGAAATCACGCCGTCCAGCACCAGCGCGCTGCCGCCGCCCAGAATAATCGCCATTGCGATAACGGACAGGAAGTAAATCGACGGGCGGAAGATGGCGAACACCATCATTTCGCGTACGCCCGCGCGGTAGAGGGATTCGTTCTTTTCCTCAAACTCGGCGCATTTCTCCTTCTCACGCGCGAAAATCTGGATGACCCGCATTCCCGACAAATGCTCGCTCAAAAAAGTATTCAGCGTCGTGATGCGCGTCTTGACGATTTGGTACGTCTTGCGGCTCAATTTGCGGAACACCACCGTCAGCGCCGCCATCACCGGCACCAGCACGAACGACAGCATTGCCATGCGGAAGTTCATCACCATCATAATAATGGCAAGTCCGATGATTTTGACGACGTTGCGGAACAGGCGGACAATCGTGTTGGCATACAGGTCATTGACCGCCTCGGTGTCGTTGGTGATGCGCGTAACGATTCTGCCCACAGGCGTCAAGTCGAAGAAGCGCATGGAGAGGCTTTCGACATGCGCCATCAGCTCATTGCGCAGGGTATAAACGATGTTCTGCCCGGTTTCCTGAATCTTCAGGTACTGCAGGCGGTTGCAGATAAATTGCAGCAGCAGAATCGCCACATACAGCCCCGCCGCAATCAGGATGCCCTGAAAGCGCGTTTCCGGCGGCAGATCCTGTGCGCTCTGCTGGGTGATGTACTTGTCAATCGCGTCGCCGATGATGCGCGGGCGGGCAATGTCGAACACCGTCAGCAGCCCCACCAGCACACAGCACAGCGCAACCGTTTTCCAGTAGGGCTTGATGTAGCCCATCAGGCGCAGGAAGGCGTTGCCGTGATACGAAACGTCCTGCGGCTCGTTATCCCCGAACTTACTCCGCATGTGCAGCGCCTCCTTCCTCGTGAAGTTCCTTTTCCAGCTGCTGCTTGCGGTACAGGCTTGCGTACAGCTTGCCGTTGTTCAGCAGCTCCTCGTGCGTGCCGTACTCCTCCACCTTGCCTTCGTCCAGCACAAGAATGTGGTCGGCGTCCTGAATGGTAGAAATGCGGTGCGCTACGATGATGGTCGTGCGACCCTTGCGCAGGCGGCGCAGATTATCCAGTATTTGCCGTTCTGTGTCCGTATCGACAGCAGAGAGCGCATCGTCCAGCAGCAGAATCGGCGCATCCTTCATCAGCGCGCGGGCAATGGAGGAACGCTGCTTCTGACCGCCGGAAATCGTCACGCCGCGTTCGCCCACCAGCGTCTGGTACTGCTTGGGGAACTCCATGATGTTATCGTGGATGCAGGCGTTTTTCGCCGCCTCCTGCACCGCTTCCAGCGACTTGTTGTCTGAGCCGAACGCGATGTTGTTCTGCAGCGTGTCAGAGAAGAGGAAGTTATCCTGCGGCACACAGGCGATATTCCTGCGCAGCGCCGCCAGCGGGATTTCGCGCAGATTATGCCCGTCGATGGTAATCATGCCGTCCGGTACGTCGTACAGGCGCATGAGCAGGCTCGGCAGCGTGCTTTTACCCGAACCGGTGCGCCCCAGCACCGCCAGCGTCTCGCCCGCCTTCACATGCACCGACACATCTTCCAGCACCGGCACGGTCGGCTGGTCGGGATAGGCAAAGGACAGGTGTTCAATGTCGATATCGCCCTTGAGCGTCTGAATCGAAGGGTTCATCATGTCGCCGTCCACGATTTCCGGCTTCGCGTCAAAAATCTCCTGAATGCGACGCAGGCTCGCCATGCCCTGACTGACGCTCGTGATGCACTCGCCTACCGCCATCATCGGCCACACCAGCATCGTCACATACGAGTTGAAGCTGATAAACTGCCCGATGTTGATTTCGCCGTAAATCGCCAGATAGCCGCCGTAAGCCAGCGTCAGCAGACTCGCTATACCGACAATCAAGTCCAGCAGCGGCATCACCAGCGCCTGCAGGCGCACAACGCCGAGATTCTTTTCCTTCGTGAACAGCGTCGTCTTCGCAAAAGCGTACAGCTCCTTGCGTTCCTGCACGAAGGATTTAATCACGCGGATGCCCGACACCGTTTCCTGCACTTGGTCCGTCAGCGTCGAAAACGCCTGCTGCTTGGCCAGAAAGCGCTTGTGCATCACCTTGCCGTAGAAGTAATCGCCGAAGATGATGAGAATCAGCGGCAGCACCGCCACACCCGTCAATTTCGGGCTGACATACGTCATCATCTGCCACAGCACCAGCAGCAGCATCACCGTCGCGTCGAATGCGCTGATGACGTTCATGCCCACCAGCGTGCGAACCGCCTGCAGGTCGTTGATGAAGCGCGCCATCAGGTCGCCGGTCTTGTGCTCGTTGTAATAGTGCGGCGAGAGTGAGGATAGGTGCGCGAACAAATCGCTGCGCAATTCCTTCTCAATCGACCGCGCCGACCCGAACAGGAAAAAGCGCCACGCAAAACGCCCCACCGCGATAATTACGCCAATCAGCACAATCTTCCAGACCAACCCCATCACGCCGCCCATATCCAGCGTGTGCTGATCCAGCCCGTTGGTAATTTCGCCTGTGAACCGCGGCACATAGGTATTCACCTCGTCCACAATGAACAGCGCCAGAATGCCCAGAATGTACTGCCACCAGTGACGGCGGACATATCGCCACGCCAGCTTCAGCTCCTTCATTGCTGCCTCCTTATGCTTCGTAACGACTCATTGTAGCACATTTCGGCGCAAAAAGACACACATTCGCCGAAAATTCCGCGCAGGTTTACAATCCGGGCGGGCGTTTGTTTCCTTGCGGGATGGAAAGGGAAAAAGATGCCCCCGGAACGGCGGGTTTCAGCGTTCCGGGGGACTCTATTTACTTCGCCACGTTGTTGCTCGGCGTCCCATTCAAGAAGTTTCGTACATTCTCCACCGCCGTATCCATCAGCCGCTGGCGCGCCTCGTGGCTTGCCCACGCGATGTGCGGCGTGATGATCATGTTGTCCAGCCCCAGCAGCGGGTTGTCCGCCCGAATCGGCTCGGTGGACACCACGTCCGACGCGGCGGCGTACACCTTGCCAGACAGCAAAGCATCCCGCAAATCCGCTTCGTTGATGAGCCCGCCGCGCGCGGTGTTGAGCAAAATCACGCCGTCTTTCATCTTCGCCAGCGCGGTTTTGTCAATCATGCCAACGTTCTCCGGGGTCTGCGGGCAGTGCAGGGACACAATGTCGCTGCGGGCGTACAGTTCGTCCAGCGGCACATAGCCTTCGCCCGATCCGTGGCGGCTGTAATAAATGACATTCATGCCGAACGCGCGGGCGAGTTCCGCCGTCGCCTGACCGATGCGCCCATAGCCGACGATGCCGAACGTCTTGCCCGCCAGCTCCATCAGCGGATAATCCCAGAAGGAGAAGTCTCGGCAAGCCGTCCAGCGTCCCTGCTGCACCGCGTCGTTATGATGGCCGATACGGTGGCAGATTTCCAGCAGCTGCGCCATCACGAACTGCGCGACCGCCTGCGTGCCATAGGACGGAACATTTGCGACAACGATGCCCTTTTCCTTCGCCGCCGCAATGTCAATGACGTTGAAGCCCGTCGCCAGCACACCGATGTAGCGCAGATTCGGGCATTCATCCATCGTTTGGCGGGTAATGGGCGTCTTATTGGTGAGGATAATCGGTGCGTCGCCGATGCGGGGAAGAATTTCCTCCGGCGCGGTGTAATCGTAGACAGTCAAGTCGCCCAAGGCGGCGAGGGCATCCCAGCTCAGGTCGCCGGGATTCTCCACAGCGCCGTCCAGAATGGTGATTTTCATGGGTGTGTACCTCCTGCGGTGGTTTGTTTCGGTTCCTATTATATAGCAGGGTGTGACAGAATTGCAAGGGGATTTTGCGGATGCGCAAAGCAGAGAAGGAGAATCTAACTCCCTCCGGAGCACGCACTTTTCGCCTCTCCGGGGTGCTTTTCTCTCATGCCTTGATTTCTGCCCAAATCCGCTCCGCCGTTTCCTTGCACGCATCCCGCTCCGGCGCAAGTTCTCCGAACGCAGCAGCAAACACTTCGTACAGGCATTGCTGCACGTCGGATTCGCATCGGCAACCCGGCAGCCGCGCGGCAATAGCGTAGGCTTCCGCCTCGTACTCGTCCTGCGGTGCGCCGGGAAAAAGCTGCATCACATCCCAATCGAGGAGGCAGCGGTCAACGAGTTGGAATCGCCAGTCAGCCATGTTTATCCTCTCTTTCTGCTGTCATACACCATTTTCCGCAGTTTGGCCATGCTATCGGGCTTGGAGAAGCGCCTGTCCATGCCCCCGTCGCGGGAGTCCCGGATATTCTATCGGCGCCGCCTCATTTGTACGGTGGTGGCGATAGCCTGACCGCCGCCGTCCATCCACCTAATTCGCCTTTTTTCGCGAAAAATCCTGCTTTATACTATTTCCAGATAAGAATGCGCCAAGATGCGCCGCGAATTTTTCATTCTGGCTAACGTGAATGAAACGCAGCGTAGCAGCGCTACGCTAAGTGGAATGAGCGGACGCCAGAATGAAAAAGGCGCAAGCAGATGGCGCAGTTGAATCTGGAAATCGTATTACGTCCATTTTTCCCGGACAAGCAGGGATTCCCATCATGCGCTCCTCCAAAGCCGGGCAGACTGCATCTCGGAAGGAGGAATGCCGCATGGACAGGAAACGACCTTTGCACCCCAGTCCGCTGGTGAAAACGCTTGCGGACGCTCAGCGCCGCATGAGCCGCACCGACGTGCTTGGCTCGTGGACAGGCGTGCCGTGGGAGGACGCGGACGAAGAACCCGTGCAGGACGCTGATGACCTGTGACGTGCATCTGACGCGTGTGCTGGGGCTTCCCGCCGTGCTGCGCGGGCGCTCGCAGGGGCATGTGGAACGCGCCGTACTCGAAAACGACGGTCACGCGCTGCGTGGGCTGATTGTCCGGCGCGGGTTCGGCGGCGCAAAGTGGGTCGCGAGGGACAGCATTGCCTTGCTCGGCGACGTGTCTGTCATCCTCCGCGCCTGCCCAACGCACCTGCCCCGCAAAACGGATTTCCGCCTGCGCACTGTCAAGGATACGCGCGGCTTGACCCTCGGCTGCGTGACGGATGTGCTCATCAGCGCGGACAATCTGCTCGTCAGTGAGCTGGAGGTCTCCCTCGGTTTGATTGACGATTTCCGCGACGGACGGCGGCGCATCCGCCACTTTTCCGCTTCACCCGACGGCGATGTTCTCGTTCCGGAAGGCGAAATTCTCTTGGAAGGGAGGGAAACGCAGTGAACAAGATGCTGATTGGCTCGGCGGTCGGTCTGGCAATGGGTATCGGGCTGATGATGCTGCCCGGCATTCGTCAGGATGTCCAGAAAGGCGCAAACAAAGTCAAGAAAGCCGTGCAGGACATGAGCGAAGGACAGCAATAATGGAGGCGGGCAGGATTGCACCATCATGCGTCCTGCCCGTTTTCCCATCCGCTGCGAAAGGAGGAAAAGCGCATGGAGAAAGCCGTCACGCGGCGCAAATGGACAGCGGGGCTGCTGATCGCAGGCACGGTCGCACTGGTGGTCGCATTCTGGTCGCTGATCATGTCGATGCTGTCGCTGCTGGCAGTCGCGGGCGTTTTGACGCTGCTGTCCCTGCCGCTGTGCAAAGTACTGGAAAAGCGGCTGTCCGGCGGCGCGGCGGCGGCGATTGCCTTGCTGACACTGCTCGGCGCAGTGCTGGGAATGCTCTGGGGGCTGATTCCGCCGCTCTTGCGGCAGAGTGCGCAGCTCATGTCGCGCCTGCCCGCGCTGCTGGACAGCCTGCGGGAGCTGCTCACCCGATGGAGTGCTGCGCTCGAAGCGCGTGGTATCCCCCTCGGCGACATGCAGGCGGAGCTGTTCTCGCGCATCAGCGCTGCCGCGGGGCAGCTTGCCGCAACGCTCGTCAGCGGGATTCGCCGCCTGACCGGGAGCGTCAGCCAATGGCTGCTTGCGCCGCTGCTGTCGTTTTACTTTTTGCGTGACCGCAAGCGCTTTTGCCTCCTGCTGTCGCTGGTTCTGCCCGTCAAGTACCGTGCGCGCGGCATCCGTGCCGCCCGTGAAATGCGCCGCGAATCCGCCCTGTACCTGCGCGGACAGCTGATTCTCTCGCTGTTCGTCGCCGCCATGACCGCTCTTGCGCTGCTGCTCACGCGTACGCCCGGCGCACTGCTGCTGGGGCTGTTCATGGGCGTGATGGAGCTGATTCCGTACATCGGGCCGTTCATTGCGGGCGTTCCGGCGGTGCTGCTGGCGCTGCAAAGCGGCTGGACGGCAGCGCTGTGGACACTGCTGGCAATTTGCCTTGTGCAGCAGGTGGAAGCGAACCTGCTCTCCCCGCGTCTGCTCTCCGGCGCGACGCGGTTGCATCCATTGGCGGTGCTGCTGGCGATTGCCTTCGGCGGCATGGCGGGCGGCGTAGTCGGAATGATGGCGGCGCTGCCGCTGGTTGTGTGCGTGCGCGGCGCAGTTAGAGGGTGGCGGGAGTGAGAATTTCGGACAGACGCAGGAAACAGCGGGCAGCGCGGCGAATTGCACAGAGGGAAAATCGTACAAGGAGGATTTGCATGGTGGGCATCCGAACGTTTCTGCGCCGCACTTGGGGCAGAGTCTGGATTTATTCGTTCTTCGCGCTGCTGCTGATGATTGCGCTGTCCTTCATCCAGCACGTTATCGGCGGAATCAATTGGGAAGCCTTCCAGTATCCCGCAGAGGATGGCAAACCCAACGTCTTTGTGGATGACATCAATCACCCCAGCGAGCTTACTTCCCTGCTGGTTGGCGACAACCACCTTTATCTGTTCTACGGAAGGATTGACGTTGTGAAAGTGTACGATTTGGATGGACAGTACCTGTACAGCGTCAACTTCCGCGACGGGCGCGACAGCGGCGGGCCAAGCTATATCTATGTCTTTGGGAATCACATGGTGTATCTGCCGCGCTCGACGCACACGGCGTATATCTTCGAGGACGATGTGCTGACTGCGCAGGAATCCGTTGAATATAGGGACGTGTTCCCCAAAACGCTTTTTCCGGGCGTTTCCTCGTACAATCGGCAGGTGGACAGCGCGGGAAATCGCTATCAGTTCCGCTTGGCGAATATTGTACGGGTTGCCCCGGATGGTCAGGCGACAACGCTGATTCGCCGCAGTCCGCTGTACTGCATTTTCGGGCACTTTTCCTTCTATTGGATCTGTACTCTGCTTTTCTTCCTCATGCTGATTGTGCCAGCGGTTATTGTTGATATGAAAGAGAAAAAAAAGCAGAAGCAGCCGTCGGAAGCCCCATAAATCAGTGCTTGTATGCGGATGATTTCGTCGCACGGCACGTTCGTTTTGCTTGTATACAACCAGTCCGCAAAAAAATTATCGCCGCAGGAGATTGTTTTTCTCCCGTGGCGATATTTGTATACAACCAAATTACTTCGCGATGAAGTTCACCAGACGACCCGGCACGAAGATGACCTTCGTCACAGTCTTGCCCGCGAGGATCTTCTGGATTTCCGGCAGCTGCTGGAGTTCCGTCTCCGCACGTTCCTTCGTCATGTCGGCGGGAATCATCACGCGGCCGCGAACCTTGCCGCAGACCTGCACGGCGATTTCGATTTCCGACTTCACCAGCGCGTCTTCGTCCCACGTCGGCCACTTCTGATACGTCATCGTGCCGCCGAAGCCCTGATTCTCCCACATTTCTTCCGTGATGTGCGGCGCAACGGGGTTGAGCAGCAGGAGCAGGGTTTTGAGTTCCCCACGCGTCACGCCGCCGGCGGAAACCATCTCATTCACCAGCGTCATCATCTGCGCGATGGCGGTGTTGTACTTCATGGCTTCGTAATCCAGCGAAACCTTCTTAATCGTCTCATGCATGAGCGCGTTCAGCTTCTCGCTGTACCCCTCGTCGGGCGTCACATTCTCCTGCAGGCGCCACACACGGTCAAGGAAGCGGCGGCAGCCCTTCGCGCTCTGCGTGCTCCACGGAATCGCCTGATCGAACGCGCCCATGAACATCTCGTACACGCGGAAAGCGTCCGCGCCGATTTCGTCGATAATGTCATCAGGATTGACGACGTTGCCGCGCGACTTGGACATCTTCTCGCCGTTCTCGCCCAGAATCATGCCGTGGCTGGTGCGCTTCTGGTAGGGTTCGGGCGCGGGAATCACGCCAATGTCATGCAGGAACAGATGCCAGAAACGGCTGTACAGCAGATGCAGGGTCGTGTGCTCCATGCCGCCGTTGTACCAGTCCACAGGCAGCCAATAGCGAAGCGCTTCGGGCGAGGCAATGGCTGTTTCGCAGTGCGGGTCGCAGTAGCGCATGAAGTACCAGCTTGACCCTGCCCACTGGGGCATGGTGTCGGTTTCGCGCGTCGCCGGGCCGCCGCAGCACGGGCAGGTGGTGTTCACCCAGTCATGCATGACGGACAGGGGGGATTCGCCGGAATCGGTCGGCTCGTAGTTGTCCACCATCGGCAGCGTCACAGGGAGCTGATCTTCCGGCACAGCCACCATGCCGCACTTGTCGCAGTGGACAATCGGGATGGGTTCGCCCCAGTAGCGCTGGCGGCTGAACACCCAGTCGCGGAGCTTGTAGTTGACCTTCTTCTCGCCCAGCCCGTTCTTCTCCAGATACTCAATGATAGCTTCCTTCGCCTGCGCGACCTTCATGCCATCAAGGAAGCCGGAATTGACCATCACGCCGTCCTGAATATCGGTATACGCTGCTTCCTCAATATTGCCGCCCGCGACGACCTCAATCATCGGGATGCCGAACTTATGCGCGAACTCCCAGTCGCGGGTGTCGTGCGCCGGAACAGCCATGATTGCGCCCGTGCCGTAGGTCATCAGCACATAGTCGCTCAGCCAAATCGGGATTTCCTTGCCGTTGACGGGGTTGACGGCGCGGACGCCCTCAATCTGCACGCCCGTCTTGTCCTTCGCCAGCTCGGCGCGTTCAAAGTCGCTCTTCTTCGCGGCTTCCGCGCGGTACGCCATGCACGCGTCGTAGTTGGTGATTTGGTCTTTCAGCTTGTCAATCAGCGGATGCTCAGGGGACAAGACCATGTACGTCGCGCCGAAGAGCGTATCCGGGCGCGTGGTGAAAACGCGCACCTTCTCGCCCGGCACGGTCAGGGAAAAATCCACTTCCGCGCCGACACTGCGGCCAATCCAGTTGCGCTGCTGCACCTTCACCTTGTCGATGAAGTCCACCGTGTCCAAGCCGTCGAGCAGCTTCTGGGCATAGGCGGTAATCTTCAGCATCCACTGCTTCTTGACCTTGCGGATGACCTGCGTGCCGCAGCGCTCGCACACGCCGCCCACAACTTCCTCATTCGCCAGCCCGCACTTGCAGCTGGGGCACCAGTTGATGGGCATTTCGGACTTGTACGCCAGCCCGTGCTTGAACAGCTGAAGGAAAATCCACTGCGTCCAGCGGTAGTAGGATGGGTCGGTGGTGTTGACCTCGCGGGAATAGTCGAAGGAGAAGCCGATTTTCTGCAATTGCTCACGGAAGTGGTCGATGTTCTTCTTCGTTACGATGGCGGGGTGAACCTTGTTCTTGATGGCGTAGTTCTCCGTCGGCAGACCGAAGGCGTCCCAGCCGATGGGGAACAGGACGTTGCAGCCCTCCATGCGGCGCTTGCGGGCGATGATATCCATCGCGGTATTGGAGCGCGGATGCCCGACGTGCAGCCCCTGTCCCGACGGATACGGGAACTCAATCAGGCCGTAGAATTTCGGCATGGTGTAGTCGTTCTTCGCCTCGAAAACGTGACTGTCCGCCCAGCGCTTCTGCCACTTCGGTTCGATGGCTTTAGGGTCATAGGGTTTGAATTCCATGATGCTTCCTCCCTGCTTTTCTCGGACGGAACAAAAAAACGTTCCGCCCCTGCAAATTCTGCAAAGACGAAACGGCTGTTTCGCGGTACCACTCTGCTTGTCCGGACGTGCCGAACCTCTCTTGCGCGTAACGTGCGCCATTCGCCGAACCCTTCGTCCGGTTTGCGCTCCGGGGCGAGCGGCTGACAGGCGTCTGACCGCGCTTCCACCAGCACGCGGCTCTCTGGAACAGACGGAACTTCCAGCGTTCCCCTTCATTGCGGGACAAGGTCAGTATAATGCTTTTGGCGGGCGTTGTCAAGGGTTTCGGTCTTTGCTTTTTCGGTGTTTTTACGCGCAGAATGGTTCGCTTCAGCCGAATTTTGTGCTATACTGTTAGCAATTATGCTGCGGCAAGGAGGAAAGGCGTTATGCACCTGATTATCCCCAAGAATTACAATCCCGTGCTGAACCTGCGGGATACGGAAATCGCTATCAAACTGGTCAAGGATTTTTTCGAGACGGAGTTAGCCCGCGCGCTGAACCTGACCCGTGTGTCCGCGCCGATTATGGTCACGCCCGGCAGCGGTCTGAACGACAACCTGAACGGCGTCGAACGACCGGTATCCTTTGACGTTCTTGAAACCGGTGAAACGGCGGAAATTGTCCATTCGCTGGCGAAATGGAAGCGTCAGGCGCTCAAAACGTACGGCTTCCAGCCCGGTGAAGGGCTGTACACGGACATGAACGCCATCCGCCGCGACGAAACGACCGACAACATCCACTCGATTTTCGTCGACCAGTGGGACTGGGAGAAAATCATCACCCCTAAGCAGCGCACGATGGAGACGCTGCAAGCGACCGTCCGCGCGATTTACCTCACCCTGCGCAAGACGGAGGGCTTCGTCTGCGCGCATTATCCGCACATCAAACCCGAACTGCCCGACGACATCACGTTCGTCTCGTCGCAGGAATTGGAGGATTTGTATCCCGACCTGCCGCCGAAGGAACGCGAATACCGGGCGGTACGCGAATACGGCGCGGTGTTCCTGACGGGCATCGGCGGCGCGCTGCGTTCCGGACAGATGCACGACGGCCGCGCCCCGGACTACGACGACTGGTCACTCAACGGTGACATTCTGCTCTACGACCCGCTGCTGGACATTGCGCTGGAAGTGTCGAGCATGGGCATCCGCGTTGACCCGGACGCGCTGCGCCGTCAGCTGGCGATTCGCGGCTGCGAGGAGCGCGCGGAGCTGCCATTTCAAAAGGCGCTGCTCAACGGCGAGCTGCCCCAGACGATGGGCGGCGGCATCGGGCAGAGCCGCATGTGTGTCTACCTGCTGCGCAAAGCGCATGTGGGCGAGGTGCAGGCGAGCCTGTGGCCGCAGGACGTGCAGGAGGCGTGCAGGAAGGCAAATATTCAGCTGCTGTAAGCAAAGCAATGAGGGCAAGCCTGAAATGCGGCTTGTCCCCCTGTTTTATTATCCCGTATGAAATTGCCCCATCATGCAGAGACTCTCGCCGCTGCCCCATCTGCTTCATACTGCACGATCCACCGCCGAAATGTTTCCTGACTTACGCCTGCCTCTGCTGCTGCGTCACGCATGCTTTTCTTTCTGAATTTGCCTTTTGCTGATATCCCATAAAATGCTCCCTCCATAATTGACAGTTTGGTTTTTTTACTGTCTCTCATAGAGGGAGCATATCACATTCCCCAGCATTGTCTTCATGTCCGCGCAGGGAAGCGTTCACTCCCCTGCGCGGACGTTTTTTGACTGGCTTATACTATTCCCAAATGAGAATTCGCGGCGCAAGCAGATGGCGCAGGTGAATTCGGAAATAGTATTACTTCTTTTCCGTACCCATCGCGCCCGTCATCAGGACAGCACCCAAAATCGCGGCGAGCAGCATCAGGATGAAGGAGAGGATGAACGGAACGCCCAGCGCGCCGATGGTGGACGTGCCGCCGAAAATCAGCACGAGGTCATCCATGCGGAAGTTGATTTCCGTCACCAGATAACGGAACCACGCAACCAGTGTGCACGCCAGACCAGCCGCCGCCAGCAGACCAATCTTCTTCACGCCCGCGACGAGGTAGCACACTGCCGACACGAGGAGCAGCACCAGCACAACCGCGTCGAAGTTCATCTTCGTGGTCGCAGCCGTGTCAATGATGATGTAGAAGATAGCCGCCAGCACCGCAATCACCGCTGCGACAATCGAAACCGTCTTGCGGTCAGCGGGCGCCGCCTTCTTCTTGACGTCCATGAAGTAGGACACCAGCATCGCGAGACCGAAGAGCGCTGTCAGCACAATCAGCACGATGCGCGCAATCAGCATGTCCGTCTCGACCCAAGACGTCGTGTGGACAACGTGGCTGGTTTCGTTCATGCCGTTCATGGCGGCGGAGTTCGCGTAGGCATAGAGGAAGTTCTTCGCCGAAGTGCGGAGGTTGTTCAGCAGCTTGCCGTCTTCCGCCGCCCAGCCTTCAATCTTCGACACCAGCCAGTCGCCGGAGGACAGCCAAGTGTCATTGCCCGCTTCCAGACCGATGGAAACGTCCATCCAGTTGCGGTTCGCCATAACAGCGTCCGTCAGCGTCACGCCGACGAAGCCCCATTCCTTGCGCAGAACTTCGTTGCAAAGTCCGCTGTGCGCACCTGCCCAGCGCGTGCCGATACGGTTGAAGGAGGTCATAGCGGCGTTCGCACCGCCCTCTTCCACCGCGTACTGGAAACCCTTCAGGTAGATTTCACGAATCGCCTGTTCCGTCGCGAAGGTTGCGACCGACTGGCGGTACGTCTCAAAGTCATTGAGCGCGAAGTGCTTGATGTAGACGACCAGACCCTTCGAGCGAGCCGCTGCCACTTCCTGCGCCGCCATCTTGCCGGACAGGAAGCCGTCCTCGGAGTAATACTCGAAGTTGCGGCCGGAGTAAGGCGTGCGGTGGATGTTCATCGCCGGGCCATACCAGCCAACCACGCGGTTGTCGGAGCGCAGCGCATCTTCGCCCATCGACAGACCGACATTGTAGAGGATTTCCGTGTTGAACGTCGCCGCCATGACCGGTTCGGAGGTATACGCCACCGTGGAGTTGTTGCCGGCATACGTCGCCTTGATGCCCTGCGGGCCGTCCGCTGCCACCGTCGCGGGCAGACCGATGGAGTCGATTGCCCGCGTGCCGTAGCCGGAGTGGCCAACCAGTTCCGCCAAATCCGTCAGCGTCAGCTGATTGAGCAGATCCACCCACATCGGGTCGTCGTAGTCCTTGCCAATCAGGTTCGCCAAGGTGTAGTTCGTCGCGGTTGAACCCGTAATGGCCGTCTCGTCGGGCGCTTCCGCCGTATAGTTGAATTGCAGACCGTTGATGATGGCATCGTTCGCCGTCAGGCTGTCATAAGAAACCGGCCAAGTGCCCTGCCAGTCGCTGCGGGACAGGTACGTCACGAGTTTCTCGCCGTAGCTGTTCAGATCCGCATCACCGAACTGGTTGGTAATCTTGTAGCCCGTGCCGGACACGCTGTACGTCGCATTGTCGTCGCTGTCGACCGTGAACTTATAGACCTTTGCCGCGTCGCCAGGGGCATCCATCGCCGCCGCGCCGTTCGCGGTCAGCGTTGCGGTTTCCGCCTCTTCTGCGCCTTCCGCAGCCGGCGTTTCCTGTGCGATGGGGGCATAGCCCTTCGCCGCGAGGATGTTGTTCACCGCGTCGTGTGCATCCAGACTAACGCTCAGGTAGTAGTCACCCGCTTCGAGAATGTAGGTTTTGTTGACATGCTCGTCGTAAACCGTCAATTCCTTGCGGTCAACCGTCACGGAGACGGTCTCGGATTCACCGGGCTGGAGGACATTCGTCTTGCCGAAGCCGACGAGCTGCACAGACGCCTTCTCAATCGCGTTCGCGCGGTCGAATTCGGTGTACGGCTGCTGACCGTAGACCTGCACGACTTCCTTGCCTGCGACGTTGCCCGTGTTCGTCACCTTCACCAGCACGGTGAAGCTGTCGGTTGCCGCGTCGTAGGTCACGCTTTCCAGCGCCTGTTCAAACGTGGTGTAAGACATGCCATAGCCGAAGGGGTACGCGACTTCCTCGCCGTACACCCAGCTGTCGCCCTTGGACGCGAAGATGCCCGCATTGCCGGACGCGTTGCCCTGCTCCATGACCGCATCTTCATAGCGCGTTTCGTAGTACTTGTAGCCGACATAGATGCCTTCGGATTCCACCAGATAGTGAATCGCATAGCGCACTTTCGTCTTGTCGCCCGGCACGCCGTCAATCGTCACGCCGCCGACCGTGCCCGTCTCTTTATCCGCATTGGTGTAGACGTAGGAGCCGAAGTTCTGAATCGCCGCGGAGGACAGGGAGGACACGGAGTAGGTGTCCACCAGTCGGCCAGAGGGGTTCACGTCGCCCACCAGAATCTGCGCCACCGCGTTCAGACCGTACTGACCGGGGCCGCCGATCCACAGGCAGGCATCCACGCCGTATTCCGGATTGTTCACCCAGTCCATCGCCATGGCGTTGGAGGAGTTAATCAGCACAATCGTCTTGCTGAAGCCCTGCGAAGCCACATACTTGAGCAGCTCGCGCTCGGAATCCTGCAATTCAAAGTACGACGTACCGTCGGTGAATTCGCCGGTGTACAGGTCAGCGCCTTCGCCGCCGGAGCGTCCGATAACGACAATCGCCGCATCCTTGTAGCCGTCCAGATTCACGCCGGAAGATGCCACCGCGTCCGCCGAAACCTCGGCAATGCGGGTCGCCGCCGGGACGGCCGCATATTCGGTGAACATGCCGGGCGTGGAGCGGTTGGTCTTGTCTTCCTTCATCTGCGCAATCTGCGCGCTGTACCAGTCCATCATCGCAGTGTTGACGTTCAGACCCGCCGCCGTGAGCGCGCTGGTCATTGTCGCCGCCTTGCTGGTATCAACCTGACCGGAACCCGTGCCGCCATAGATGGTATCAACTGCGCCGCGGCCGAAAACGGTCACGCCCAGCCCTTTTTCCATCGGCAGCGCGCCGTTGTTCGTCAGCAGCACAGAGCCTTCGCCCTGAATCTGCTCACACAGCGCCTTCTGCCACGCGGTCAGCGCATCATCGTCACGCGTGCCGTCTTCCTTCAGGAAACTGGAGGCATAATAGGTAGCGTTCTTGCTGGGGTCATCCGTCACCACGCTCGTGGTCACGATGCCCAGTTCCTTGTTGATCATCATGGCGTAAGCAGCCGTGAAGTAACTGCCCACCAGAACAATCGTCAGGAGAATACAGGAGATGGATGTCAAGAGTGCCAAGAGTTTTGTGCGTTTCATGGACACCTTTCCCTTTCTATGAGGGCGCAGCGCCCCCTTTGATGTGCTGATTCTATCATAAAAAAACGACACGAATCGCATTCGTGTCGAAACTGGTTTCTTTTTGTGCGTAAATCGTCATGCAGACTGCTGCGGACGCGGCAGCAGAAGTGAGAGGGTGAACATCTGGTCTTTCGTGTCGATGCTCATATGCCCGTCGTACTTCTCGATGATATAGCGGATGGAGCGCAGTCCGAAGCCGTGGTACTGTGTGTCCTTCTCCGTCTTCGGCAGTCCCTCGTGCATTTCCGGCGGCTTGCTGCAAAAATTCTCGAAGACAATCTGCGTCATGCCCACCACGTCGCTGACGCGGATATTGACGCTGCGGTTTTCGGGCGCTTCCGCCATCACCGCCTGAATCGCATTGTCCAGCGCATTGCCGAAGATGGAATAGATATCAGACTTGTCAATGGGCGCGAGCAGCGATACATCCAGCATCGTCGTCAGCAGAATGTGATTTGCGCTGCAATACAGGCTCTTTTCAGACAGCACCGAATCCAGCGCCGCATTGCCCGTGTGGAACGTGTACTCATAGCGCTGAATCTCCTGCTCCACCTCGTCAAAAAACGCCGCGTGTTCATCCAGCTGCTGTGCCCGGCGGTAGGCATCAATGTGATAGCGCAGGTCGTGGCACTTCATGTTGATGCTGTCAATCGTCTTGCCCAGCAGCTGATGCCTGGATTCCTCGCGCGCCAGCAGGCTCTCGATGATTTCCTTCTCACGGCGCATTTCATCGGCGTACATGCACTGATAAATCAGCACCATCACCATAATGACCGAGAGAATCGAGAACAGGCGGTCAATCAGCGAAATATCCGTCGGCAGCGACACAGAACGCACGAACACCGTCAGCAGCGTCACCAGCGTCAGGAACAGCACCTTCCAGTTGCCAAGCTTCAGATCTCCGTTCTCCGGAAAACGCCGCACGAACATCAGGTAGCACACGGCGTACACCACCACAAACGATACGCCGGAGAGCAGATAGAACAGCGGATCGCGCGGCTTGGACATCCAGCATGTCGCCAGTCCGCCGACCTTGAACGCCAGATTCTGAATCGCATAGGAGGAAATGCCGATACAAAGCGCATTCGTCGTCGGAATGTCCATCGTCAGGCACAGCACCAGCAGCGATTCGGCAAAAATCGCCGCCACGCGCGCAAAACGATGCCCCAGCAGCGGATGAAACCATGCCAGCACCAAGTAGCACAGCACCACCGGCAGCACAATTTTCAGCGGGCGCAGCCGCGACTTCATCCGCAAAACGAACAGCCCCTCCGCCAGCAGAATCTGCACCGCGAAGAACATATGGAATGGAAAATCATTGTTCAGATAATTCGCCAAGTTCGTCAGCATCTTCGTCACCTCACGCCGTAATGGCGGTTGACCGCATTCAGAAAGTCCCTGCGCATCGCGCGCGACAGCGGAATCGCCTCGCCGTGAACCGTCACATCGTTCTTTCCGACCATCGTCACGAAGCCCAGATTGGCGATATAGGAATGCGAGCTTCGGCTGAATTCCGCGCCTAACTGTTCCTCCGCCTCCTGCAAGGAGGAGCGGACGGGGAATTCGCCCTGCGCCGTATGATAAATGACATGGTGATTGCTGCCCTCGGCATAGTAAATCTCGTTTTTCTCCAAAAACAGGATGCTGTCTTTTGTTTTCAGGCAGATTTTCGACTGCCGGTACTCCACCCGCTTGAACGCCTTGTTCAGCTTCACAGTCAGCCCCGGCAGCGTCACCGGCTTGACCAGAAAGCCGATGGCGTCCACCTCATAGCCGCGGATGGCGCACTGGCTGAGACGCGTGGTGAAAATCAGGATGGCGTCTGGGTGACTCCGCCGCAGCTGCTCCGCCGTCGAAAGGCCGTCCATGCCCGGCATATCAATGTCCATCAGCACAATGTCCGGATGCTCGCACCCGACGAGGAACGACGCCCCGTCCGGGTAGAACACCAGCTGCGCCATGCGCCCCGTTTCCGCCAGATACTGCGCCACCAAGCCCTGCATATACTGGCGCGTCTCCAATTCGTCATCCACAATGGCGATTGTCATAGGCTGCCCTCCGATTGTTTGGTTGTTCTATTATAACAAGCTGCACGGCGGATGTAAAGCCGCCTAAAGCCGCCCTGCTGAATAAAAAACTGCCGCTGACGTGAAGTTCGTCAGCGACAAAAGTGCTGCGCCAAACGGAACGACCAGACGCCCGTGCGGAAGCGGTGCAGGCAGATGGCGCAGGAGAATCCAAAACAGCTTTATTTTTCCTGCTGCAGCCCGTACTTCTTCATCCGCCGATACAGCGTCGCACGGCTGATGCCCAGCTGCTTCAGCACCGCGTCCCGGTCGTTCGGATGCTCACTGAGGGCACAGCGCAGTTCCCGCTCCTCGTCGCTGCTGATGACCAATACTTGCTGCTGCGGTGCGCTGCCCGTGCGCTCCGGGGACAGCAGCTGCTGCACAAAATCCGCGTCCATGCGGTTGGTGCGCGTCAGCAGAAACGCCTTCTCGAAGAAAATTGACATTTCCCGCTGATTGCCCGGCCACGAGTAGCTCATCAGCAGCTTCAGCGCATCGGGTGTGAAGGTCGCCTGTTTCCGCGTGTGCACACGCGCAAAGGCAATGTTTTCCTCCACCAGCTGGGCAAAATCCTGCTGACATTCGCGCAGGGGCGGCAAATCAATGCGGTAGTCGTTCAGTTTGTCCGCCAGCGGCAGCAGAAATTCGCCTGCCTTCGCCATGGCCAGCAAATCCCGGTTCGTTGAGCAAATCACACGGATAGACGCCCAAATCGGCTTGGACTGCCCCGGCGCGTAGTACTGCTCATAGCGAATAACGTTCAGCAGCTGATGCTGGCTTTCGGGCGTGAGCAAATCCACATGCCGCAGGTACAGCGTTCCTTTATGCGCATTGTATACAAGCCCGTTGCTCGTCGCGCGCCCAAAGAGCAGTTCAGTTTGATTCGCAATTGGCAGGGTGCTCACATCCGCCTGAATGAACTGCTTGTCGCGCCGCAGGCTCTCGTTGTGGATGCACTCTGCCAGACGCGTCTTTTCCGTGCCGGGTTCGCCGCAAATCAGCAGCGGCAGTTCGTACTGCGCGTACATTGCGGCATTCTCCAGCGCAAGGCGCATTTTCGGCGCGTGGGAGATGAACTTGCCGAATTTTCGCGTTGCGGCGTCGCCCTGCTGCACATGGTCTTTGCGGATGCTCTCCTGCATGTCATCCACCGAGCCGAACGCATACAGCGACAGAATTGTGCCGAAGTTCTGCCCGCTGACATCAATGCAGGCGATATTGAGCAGATACCGCTCCTTCTGTATCATCACGACGTGCGAATACAGGTTTTTCCGCTCCTTGAGCGACTCGAACACAGCACTGGTCAGCGTCAGACCCGGCAGTTCCGTGAAGCGCTTGCCGACCAGCTGTGCCTGTGTGCAGTGGAACGCGTTTTCCGCCACCGTGTTTGCAATTTCAATCACGCCGTCGGGATTCAGCTTCAAAATGGCATCAAAGGAGTAGTTCAGCAGGGAGGAGAACTCCGCCGTCCTGCGCTGCTCCACTTTGATGGCATCCATTGCCAGCCGTGCCCGGCGGAGCGCGTCGCGGATGCACTCGTCCGAGTTGTCAACAAACACCGTCGTAATCCCATGCGCTGCGGCATAGTTGCAGGCGTTTTCGCTGCCGATGATGGCTTCCGCGCCGTCCTGGATGGCATTCCGCGTCACCTGCGCGACCATGTCCGAGCTGCCCGCATAATACACCCTCACATCCGCGTTTGCCAGCGCACCGATGCTCTCCACGTCAGAATACATATGCCGGAAGCCGACAAAGGCGATTTTCGGATGCTTATGCGGTATCAAATCGCACGCCTGTTTGACGAAGCCCGCCATTTCCTGCCCGGAAAAGGTGATTTCCGACACGGGGTACTCCACATGCTTTTTGAGCAGCTGCGCCTGATTGCCGCGCGCAACGACAATGCCCGTGCAGCCCTCCATGGCTTTGGATACATCCTCCACCACCTGCCGCGACGTGGTCTGGATGACCTCGGCATCGAACTTCGTCGTCTGCACAATGCGGACGGTTGCGTCATACACCGTAGGGTTCGGCGTGACAACCAGCAGCTTCAACATGGCGTTTTCTCCCCTTGATCGAGCTTGATGCTGTTATTGTATCACGCGCGTCAATACCTGTCAAACGTGCAGCTTCTGCCCGATGCGCACAGCGCGGAAAAGGCGCTTGGCGGCATCCAGATACAGCGTCCGCGCGTTTTCAATCGCTTCTGACAGCGCCATGGGTTTTGATACCGTCGTCTGAATCGTGCTTTCGCAAACGTCAAACAAGCCTTCCGCGCCCGCGCCGATACCGCCGCAAATGCACAGCACCGGCACATTCGCCTTCGCGCACCGCCGTGCCACGCCAATCGGCACTTTGCCGAACTGCACGCTCTGTCCGTCTATTCTGCCCTCGCCCGTCACAACCAAATTCACCTGTTTGAGCTGCTCGTCAAAGCGAACCGTTTCCAGCACCGCGTCTATGCCGCTTTTCAGCGTCGCCTTCAGCACGCCGCCCAACGCCGCGCCCAATCCACCCGCCGCACCCGCGCCGGGGAAATCCGCAATATTGCGTCCAATGGTATTTTCGACGACCTGCGCATAGTGTTTCATGCCCGCTTCCAGTTCCGCGCAGATTTCCGGCGTTGCTCCCTTCTGCGGACCGTAGGTGTACGTCGCGCCCGTCGCGCCTAACAGCGGGTTCGTCACGTCGCACAGCACGGTGATGCGGCAAGCCGCAAGTTCCGGCATCAGCCCGGAAAAATCCGCATGGCAGACATCCGCCAGCGCCCCGCCTGTTGGGGGAACCGGCTTTCCCTGCCGATCTGTGAACACCGCGCCCAAGGCGCTTAGCATCCCCAGCCCGCCGTCATTCGTTGCGCTTCCGCCAATGCCAATCAGCAGTGATTTCGCGCCGCACCGGACGGCTTCTGCAATCAGCTCGCCCGTGCCGAAGCTGGTCGTTTTTCGCGGGTCGCGCTGCGCCGCCGGCACATACGGCAAGCCGCTCGCCTGCGCCATTTCCAGCACAGCCGTCTGTCCGTCGCCCAGCAAGCCCCACTGCGCATCCACAGGCATGAGCAGCGGGCCGGTCACACGCGTCGTCATCCGTTTTCCGCCCATTGCGCAAAGCAGCGCATCCACCGTGCCTTCGCCGCCGTCGGCAATGGGCAGCGATACCGTTTCCGCATCCGGGAAAATATCCGCCGCGGCTTCTTGCAGCAAATCGCAGATTTCTACCGCCGTCAGCGACCCCTTGAACGAATCGGACGCAAAGAGCATTTTCATCAGCAGATTCTCCTTTCTTCCATCGGGTTCATCATACCACAAACGGCAGGCAGGAGCAATCTTTCCTGCCTGCCGAGAATGAATCTATCAGCGAATTAGTGATGCAGCACTTCGCCGGTCAGCTTCTGGTAATACTTCAGCAGCGCGCTATGGTCGCAGGCGCCGCAGCCGTCCTTGTGCAGCACCTTCATCATCTCCAGCACCGCCTGCGTCAGCGGAATCGGGGCATCCACCGCGCTCGCAGCATCAACGACGTTCTTCAAGTCCTTGATGTGCAGGTCAATGCGGAAGCCGGGCTCGAAATTCTGATCCATCATCATCGGCGCTTTCGCATTCATGACGGTAGAACCTGCCAGACCGCCGCGAATCGCTTCAAAAATCTTCTGAGGCTCAACGCCGCACATCTGACCCATCTGCATTGCTTCCGCCAGCACTGCGATGTTGACCGCCACGATGGTCTGGTTGCACAGCTTGGTCACATTGCCCGCACCGATACCGCCGCACAGCACCACAGACGAGCCCATGCTCGCCAGAACGGGCTTGAAGCGGTTGAACACCTCTTCCTTGCCGCCGACCATGAAGGACAGCGTGCCGTCAATCGCCTTGGGCTGACCGCCGGACACAGGCGCATCCAGCATGTCAATGCCGCGCTTTTCCAGCTCCGCCGCGATTTCGCGGGACGCAACCGGGTTGATGGACGAGCAGTCAATGAACACAGCCGTCTTGGGCATTGCATCCGCCAGCTTGTCCTCTTCCAGCATGACGGACTTCACCTGCGGGCTGTTCGGCAGCATGGTGATGACCAAATCAACGTTCTTCACCGTGTCAGCAGAAGAAGCGCAGATATTCGCACCCGCCGCCTTCATTTCCTCGTTCGCCGCCGGATTGCGGTCAAACACAAACAGCTCATGACCCGCCTTGATGAGGTTCTTCGCCATCGGCTTGCCCATGATGCCCAGACCAATGAATGCAATCTTCATATCAAAAATCCTCCTTAATTACGCAATTCTATCTTTCAGCCTGTTTGAATCAGGCGGAAAAGCAATTTACAGCAGCCCCATGTCCGTGAGGACAGTTTTCAGCCGCGCGCGCTGTTCGTCGTTCAGCGGCTGAATGGGCTTCACGCAGTCGCCGCAGTCGTGTCCGATGAGCTTGAGCGCTTCCTTCAGCACAACGGGGAACGTGCCCATGTTGGTTGCGATTCGCAGGGCGGAGAAGCGGAACTGCGCATCCAGCGCACCCGCCGCATCACCCGCGCGGAACTTCTCGTAGATATCCACCGCAATCTTCGGCGCAACGTTGGCGCAGGATGCAATCGCACCCGATGCCCCGTAGCACAGCGCGGCGTAAATCAGCGTGTCGCGTCCCATCATGACGTGGAAGTTGTCCATTCCGCGCGTCAGACGGAGATATTCTTCCGTATTCGTCATGTCGCCCGTGGAATCCTTCACGCCGATGATGTTGTCGATTTCCGCCAGCTTGGCAACGGTTGCCGGTTCAACGGTGACGTTTGTCTTGGGGCGGTTGTTGTAGATGATAATCGGCAGATTCGTCTCGGAGGCGATTTCGCGGTAGTATTCGGACACCTCGTACTGCGTCTGGCTGACGAACATGGGGGTCAAGACGCTCAGCGCATCAATGCCGCCGACCTGCTCCACCGCCTTGGCGATTTCCACCGCGCCGCGCGTGGTGATATTGTTCGCCCCGGCGTAGATGTCCATGCGCCCGCGCACCGCGTCCTTCGTCACCGCCAGCACCTCGCGGTAGAAACCCATGTCATGCGCATAGAACTCGCCCGTCGTCCCGAAGGGGAACACGCCGTGAATCCCGCTATTTGCCAGATACTCAATCAAATCGCGATACGCCTTCTCGTTGAACTTGCCATCCTGCGTGACAGGCGTTACAATCGGCACAACGATGCCATGAGGCTTGAATGCCATAAAACCGCTCCTTTCAGCAATCGTGAATCATCACCAGCGGACGCACATCCGGCTTTTCCGTCTGAATGACATTGTTCTCAAAGCGCACATCCTCGCAGAAGCGAAGTGTGAACGCCGCCCCGGAGGACAGCCCATGCCGGTCGTACTCCGGGTACTTCTCCCCGATGGGCTGCGGCGCATCCACGCCGTGCCGGCATCCGCCCGGCAGCAGCAAATCGCAGTCCGCCACCAGCACATCGCGAATTTTGTTCTCCGCGCTGTCGCCAATGAACAGGCTCTCATAGACCGTTTTGCAGCGGCTGAACAGATACGGCGCGCGATAGCCGATGCGCCGGAATGCGATGTGCGCCATCGACCCCACTCGCACCGGAAACTGCGGCGCTTTGCGGTTTCTGTGCCCGATGGTCATGTACATCGGGCCGCCGCAGTCCGTCATGTCAATGTCCTCGAAGGTGCAATTGCGAATCGCCGCACCGTCGACGGTTTCCACCGCAATGCCGCATCGGTTGACATTTTTGAGGATACAGCGCCGCACCGTGACGTTCTCCACCTTCGCGTAAGAATCTGTGCCAATTTTGATGGCGCTCGCCAGCGACTGGATGACCAAGTCCTCCGCAAAGATGTTCCGGCAGCCCATTCTGTCCGCCGTTTTCAGGCAGAAGCCGTCGTCGCCCGCCATAATGCAGCAGTGCCGCACGCTCAGGTCGTGGCAGTCCACGGGGTCAATGCCGTCGCGGTTGGGGGTGTTCATGCAATCCAGCATCAGGTGCTCCAGCGTCACAAAGCGGCTGGAGAGCGGAACAAGCGTCCAGTAGGCGGCGCTGGTGAACCGCACGTCGGACACGCGGATATCCTCGCAGCAAGCCATATAAAGGTTATCCGGGCGCGACGTGTACAGCTTGTTGATGCCCTTCGGGTCGTTGACCTTGAAGCGGCAGCGGCCGTTCGCGTTCAATTCGCCTCCGCCGGAAATGCTGATGTTCCGCGCACGCTCGGCATAGACCAGCGCCCGCCCGGTGTTGCGCACAGCCACCAGACTTTCGCACGGCACGACATGCGGATAAGTTGCGTAATTCTGCGATGCCAGCAGCACCGCGTTTTTGTCCAGCCAGAGCATCGTGTCCGAGCGGAGCTGCACCTGTTTGGTCAGGTACGTTCCTTCCGGCACGACGACCACGCCGCCTTTGCCTTTCGCCGCATCCAGCGCCCGCTGAATCGCCAGCGTGTCCAGCGTACTTCCGTCGCCCTTCGCGCCGTAGTCGCGCACATTGAATTTCTCGCCCGGCGGCAGCATGTTCCGGCTCAGGTTCGAGGCATCCCACACGCGCAATCCGCACCAGTCCGCCGCGCCGTCCGCAGCCGTCAGCAGCACCTGCGCCGCGTTCTCCGCGTCAAACGCCATCCGGAATCCTTTCGCCCGAAGCGCGCCATCCACATTCACATCAAACGTGTGCGACGCAAAATCCAGCGAAATCGTCATGCGATACCAGTTTCCGCCGGGGAAATACTGCCACGGGGCATATCCGCCGCAGATTCGCCGCCATTCCTCGCCGTCGGAGAGGAACAGGCTGTTTGCAAAGAGCGCCGCCTTCATGATTGTGTGCCCGTCCGCATCCCGAACTTCCGGGAACACGGCAAATTCTTCACCACTTGCACGGCAGGTGATTTCCACCATTGCTTCCCGCCGGATCGCCGGGAACGTCACTGCACCGCTGCCCGTCACGCGCAGGAAGCTGCCAATGCCGCGCTGCTGCAGGATGTTCCCCTGCGCCTCCGCCATCAAGCGGCAATTCATCGGCATCAACGTGAAGTTTTCCACCAGTATCGGCACATCCGTCTGGTCTTTCCAGTCCACGCGATTCAGGCGGATTTCACCCGTTTCCGATGCTGTCAGTGTGAACGGCGTTTTCGCTGCCGCGTCGCACGCGCACATCATCGCCGGGCGATTGTTCAGCCAAACCTCGCAGCGCTGCGGCGCATGGAAGCGCTTGAACGCCACCACATAGCGGCTGTCCACAATATCCGGCACGTTCTGCCCGTTGATGCTTGCCTGTGCGCCGCCCAGCTGCACGGTTACGCCCGCAAAGTTGAGCGCCGCCGTGCCCGCGGGAACATCCAGCGCCATCGACAATTCATCCTGTCCGCTTGTTTCGCAGGCGCGCGAAATCCCCGCGCCGCTTTGCAGGCGGAGATAGTGCCGCTTGGGGTTGTCCGCTTCCGCGCAAACCCGCACGTCGCCGCGGCAGTCATAACCGGACAGATTCGCCTGTGCAAAGCAGTCATGCACAAACCAGCATGTTTCGCGCGTCTCGTGCCGTTCCGCCACGGAGAAGCGCTTTGCTTCGGGCAGCGGCTTTTCCGTTTCTGTTTCCGTCGGGCGAAAGACCACGAAGAAGTGCCGTCCGGGGCTGGAGAAAGCGTCCAAATGAACATGCGCACCGCGTGCGTAGGGGCGCATGAACAGGCGATAAGTATCGCCTGCGTCCGTCCTGACGACCAAATCCGTGCGTGCAAAGCCCGTCGGAAAATCCGCAGGGGCATCCGCGTCCAGCGCCGCGTATACTTCGCCGGCCTGCTCGATGAAGAAATCCACTTCCTGCTTGTCATCGAAGCCATCCGTCGCGGAATCGTATGTCACGATGTAGTCGCAGCCCATGAGAATTTCGGGGCATTCGGTCACGATGATGTCGGCATTGCTGTAAATCCGGCATCCCGGCGCGAAATGCTCCGCCATGAAATACCAGCCGCTGGTATCCCACGGCGCGACAAAGCGGCTGATTCCCGGTTTTTTCGGGTACTCGCGCAAGCTCATACGATTCCCCCTGTTTTTCGGCTGACCTTTATTTCTGCTGATGATACGCTGCCGCCATCAAGCCCTTCATGTAGCCCGTCGCATAAGCAAAGGAGGTCTTTTCGCCGCCGGTCTGTTCATCGTAGCGCAGGACGTGATCGACGTAAATCGTCCCGTCGTAGCCGTTCTTCACCAGTACATCCATGATTTTGTACATGTCCATGTACCCGTCCTCCAGCAGCGTCTCCTCGAAGTAGGGAAGCGGAGAAGAAACGTTGCGGAAGTGGACGATGTGAACGCGCTTCTGCTGCACAAAGTCCGCCAAATCCGTCAAGACGTTGCCGAACTTTTCGCCGCCTTCCAGCCAACAGCCGCAGCAGAACTTGATGCCCAGATAATGTTCGTCCGTCCCCAGCCCCAGCTCCTGCTGAATCTCATCGGCGCGGCGCAGCGCCTTGCGGTAGTCGTCGCCGCTGATGATGATACTCGCGCAGCCTTCATAGAAACGCGCGGGCGGATCGCAGGGATGGAGTGCCAGCTTCATGCCAACTTCCTTGCACACCGGCAGCGCGGCACGCAGGAAATACTCGAAGTTGTTCCACATGGTATCGTAGTCGTATTCCTTGCCAAAGGCGGGCTTGCGGGCATAAATCTCGTTCATGTCCACAATGCGGCCCACTGCCCCGTGGGTATGTTCGCCCGCTTTCCACCACGACGTGCTGACGCGCCCCGTATCCCATGTCGCATAGCCGACCTTCACCCCGGCGTTGCCCAGCCAGCGGTTCAAATCGTTATACTTGGCAATCCATTCATCCCGGTCAGGCAGACCCAGCTGAATGGACGGGTGCTTGTAGATAAAGCCGTTGCCGGCATCATCCACCGTCAGCCCTGCCGCCCGAACGCGCTCCAGCGTCCGGTTCACGGCGTCGTAATTCGTCTCCTCGTTGCGGAACATGACAAAGCAATGGGAGATGTTCATCTGGCGGAGATAGCGCAGATAGTCGTCCGTAGCATTCGAGCTGACACAAAGCTGGGGTTTCATTAACATCTCCATGGCCATTCTCCTTCGTTGGTTGAATCAATTGCATGTAGAGGAAGAATTCACCGCCGCCGCACCAAGAGGAAGAAAGATACGGCGGCGGCTTCCCTTCGCACCCGTTGTTAGCGGATGCGCAGGGAGAAACGCTTGTCAGGAATGATTACTGTTCCTTCCACGCGCAGTTCGGCGTCCACGCTTCAGCAGTCGTGGTGCAGACGCCGGTGTCATGCACGCCTTCCTGCGCGAAGCAGTACGCGGGCTGATAGCCGGTCGCCACCACCAGCGCGTAGTCGTGGCTGAACAGGCGAGCGGCGGTCTTGAGCAGTTCCTTCTTTTCTTCCTGCGTCTTGGCAGCACGCGCGCCGAAGAGGGTTTCTTCGTAATCGGCAGGCTTCACCATCATGTTCTTGTAGTTGACGCCCTCGGAGGAGTACAGGCGGATGTAGTTAGCGGTGAAGTCCAGCTTGGAGGAACCGTTGTTGACCATGATTCCAAGATCATACACGCCTTCCGCCTTCTGGGCGTTGAAGTCCGCACTGGTCAGGCTCTTGATTTCCGCCTTGATGCCGACCATTTCCAGATACGCCTGAAGAATGATGGCGCACTGCAGGTTCGCGGCATTGCCTTCGTTGATGGAGATGGTGGTGCTGAAGCCGTTCGGGTAGCCCGCTTCGCTCAGCAGAGACAGCGCCTTTTCCATGTCATAGGGATAGACAGACAGGGTATCGTCATAGCTCCACGCACCGGGCACAGCAAAGACAGGAGTAGAAGCGCCCAGACCGTCGTAGATGCCTTCCGCCATCGCTTCCCAGTCCACCGCGTACATCACAGCCTGACGGACGCGCAGGTCATAGAAGGGAGACTTTTCGTCGCCGGAGCAGAACATCATGTAGGTGATGCCTGCGAGGTTAGGCGCGTCGGAAGCCGCGTTCTCGTAGCCCAGAGAGAGCAGCTGCTTGATGTTGGAGGAGTTCGGGTTGCGCAGCACATCCAGTTCCTTGTTGATGAAGGACGCGTACTGGGTCATGCTGTCGTTGATGTAGAGGAGCTTGATGCTGTCCAGATAAGGTTCACCCGCGCGCCAGTAGTTGTCGTTGCGCACATAGGTGATGTGGGAATCCTGCACATACTCACTCTGAATGAACGCGCCCGTGCCGACCGCGTGCAGCGTCGCCCATTCTTCGCCGTTGGCTTCAAAAGCCGCGGGGCAGTAGATGTAGCACTCGCCCAGAATGTCCACCCATGTGTTGTTCCACGCGGTGTAATGCAGCACAACGGTGTAGTCGTCGGTCTTTTCGTAGCTTTCCGGGGAGCAGATTTCGGATGCCTTGCCGTATTCGACCAGCTTGTCGAAATTCCAGATGACCGCATCGGCGTTGAAGTCGCTGCCGTCGGAGAACTTAATGCCTTCGCGGAGCTTGATGGTCAGCGTCAGCGCATCCGCGTCCACAGTGAAGGATTCCGCCAGCCACGGCTCGGTGTCACCGGTCTCCGCGTTGCGGCGGCCAAGGGCTTCCACAGCAGGGCTGAAGTTGAAGCGGTTAGATGTCGTGCTGGACAGCGCGGGGAACATGCTGTTGCTTTCCATAGCAAGCACGGTCAGCATGCCGCCGTACTGGGGCGTCGCGTCTTCCGCCAGCGCCGCCGGCAGAACGGACAGGAGCATCAGCACGGAGAGGAACAGTGCAGTGAGCTTCTTGAGTTTCATGGGGTTTCCTCCTTCAATGTGTCGTTCTATTTTCTCTGCTTTTCGCAGATTGGAACCGAAATTGGTTATTCCTGCCCGTAGAGGTGGCAGGCAACGAAGTGGCCGGGGAATGCCTCGTGCAGCTGCGGCGTTTCCTGCTTGCAGCGCTCGGTGCATTGCGGGCAGCGATTATGGAACGGGCAGCCGCTGGGGCGCTTGAGGATGCTGGGCACTTCGCCCTGCACCGTCGTCACCTCGCGGTTTTCCTCAATTTCCGGGTCAGCGACCGGGATGGCGGACAGCAGCGCCTGCGTGTAGGGGTGCAGTGAATGCTCGTACAGCTCCTCGCAGGGGGCAATCTCCATCACGCGACCCAGATACATGACCAGAATCCGGTCAGAAATATGCTTGACGACAGCAAGGTCATGGGCGATGAAGATGTAGCTGATGCCCATCTCCGCCTGAATCTGTTCCAGCAGGTTGATAATCTGCGCCTGAATGGAAACGTCCAGCGCGGAAATCGGCTCGTCGCAAATAATCAGCGACGGATTGGAGGACAGAGCGCGCGCAATGCCGATGCGCTGGCGCTGCCCGCCGGAGAATTCGTGTGCCACACGTTCCTTCAGTGCCGGGTCAAGGCCGACTTTGCGGAACAGCTCGTCCACGCGCTTTTCGTATTCCGCATGGTCTTTCACCAAGTGGTGAATTTTCAGCGACTCGCCGACAATCGAACCGGCGTTTTGGCGCGGGTCAAGGGACGAGAAGGGGTCTTGGAAAATCATCGAGACTTTCGGGCGATAGGGCTTCAGCTCCTTGTCGCTCGCGTGGGCGACGTCCTTGCCCTCAAAGATGATGCTTCCTTCATCCGGCTCGTACATGCGCATGATGCAGCGCGCCAGCGTCGTTTTGCCGCACCCGGATTCGCCGACGACACCCAGCGTTTCGCCGCGCTTGATGGTAAAGCAGATATCCTCAATCGCCTTCACTTCGCCGACTTTGCGCTTCATGATGCCCTTGTAGACCGGGAAATACTTGCGAACATCCTCCACCACCAAGCAGTTTTCGCTCGACGGATGGCGTTCAGGCGACGCACCGTAGTCCTTGTGGCGCAGGCGTTCCTCGCCCTCCGCCAATTCCTCTTGCGTCAGGCAGCAGGCGGAGTAGTGGCCGGGGCGAACTTCCTTCATCGTCGCGTCCGTGTGCTTTAGGCACCGGTCACAGCGATATTCGCACCGCGCGTAGAACGGGCAGTACTCCGGCCGCTGCGACGGCACAGGCGGCAGACCGTCAATCGGAATCAGGATGCGGTTTTTCGCATCATCCAAGCGGGGAATGGCGCGGAGCAGCGCGCGGGTGTACGGGTGCTCGGTGTGGTGGAAAATCTCCTTGCAGGTGGATGTTTCCATCATATGCCCGCCGTACATGACATAGATGCGTTCCGCATAGCGCGCCACCAGCCCCAGATTGTGCGTCACCATGATGACGGCAGTGTTGGTTTCCTTCGCAATCTTGCGAATCATCTCCAGCAGCTGTGCCTGCGTGGTCACGTCCAGCGCGGTGGTTGCTTCGTCAGCAATCAGAATATCGGGGTTAGGCGCCATCGCCATAGCAATCATGATGCGCTGGCGCATACCGCCGGAGAACTGCTGCGGGTAGTAGTCGTAGCGGGATTCCGCGTCGGGGATGTTGACCATCTTCATGGCTTCAATCGTGCGCTTCTTCGCTTCCGCGGGCGACAGCTTCGTGTGCAGCAGCACGTTTTCCTGAATCTGATAGCCCACCGTCAGCACGGGGTTGAGGCTGGTCATTGGCTCCTGAAAAATCATGGAGATTCTGCCGCCGCGCACCTGCCGCATCGTTTCGCTTTCCTTGCCGTAGGAAAGCAGGTTGCCCTCGACACCCTCCAGATAGACCTCGCCGCCCGCTACTCTGCCGGGGCTTGCAATCAGCTGGAGCACGGAGAGCATCGTCACCGATTTGCCGGAGCCGGATTCACCCACGATGCCGACAATTTCGCCGCGGTCAACGTGCAGGTTGACGCCCTCGATTGCGTTAAACTCTTTTCCTTCGTTCCGGAAGGTCGTCACAAGTCCTTGGACGGACAGCAGATGTGCCATTTTCGTTGCTCCTTCCGTTTTGATTACACTTCACCGCGCAGGCGCGGGTCAAGCGCGTCGCGCACGCCGTCGCCCAGCGTATTCAGGCAGATAACCAGCAGGGCAATCGCGATGCCCGGCGCGAGGGAGTAGATCGGATTCGTCAGCAGGAAGCTGCGGCCGCCGTTGACCAGCGCGCCCCACGTTGCCGTTGGCTTGGAAATGCCCAGCCCCAAGAAGCTTAGGCCCGCTTCGCTCAAAATCGTATTGCCGACCTGCTGCGTCATGGTGACGATAATCGGAGAAATACTGTTGGGGAGGATGTGGTGGAACATCAGGCGGAAGTTGCTGTTGCCCTGCAGCTTGCCTGCCATAATGTAGTCGCGTTCCTTGATGGACAGCACCTGCGAGCGCATCATGCGGATATACACCGTTGTGTTGGAGATACCCAAAACAATAGCGAGGTTCAGGATGCCGCCGCCGAACACAGCGCACAAGGCAATGGCGAACACAATCTGCGGAATGACGCGGACGGCTTCGCTCGTGCGGTTGATGATGTCGTCCACCACGCCGCCGAAGTAACCGGCAATCATGCCCAGCGTCGTGCCGATGACGCAGGCGATGATAACTGCCAGCAAACCCACAATCAGCGACACGCGGCTGCCCGCAATCACGCGGGAGAGCAGGTCGCGGCCGTATTCATCCGTGCCCAGCCAGTGGGCGGCGCTCATGCCTTGATTGCGTTCGGGAATCGAAATCTGGTTCGGGTTATAGGGCATCAGGAAATCCGCAAAGATGGCAATGAGGATAATCAGCAGAACGACGATGGCGCTGACCAGCACGATTTTGCGGGAGAATAACGTTTTGAAGAAGAGTTTGCGCTTCTTGGCGCGATAGGCCTTGCGCTCTTTCTGCGCTTGCTTTTTTTCCGTCTGTGTTGCTTCACTCATGTCGTTATACCTCCTTTTCTCAAGCAATTTTGATGCGCGGGTCAACCAAGACGTAGATGATATCCGTAATCAGGTTGACGACGCTGGTGAACAGTGCAATCAGCAGCACGCACCCCTGAATCAGCGGAATGTCCTGCATGGAAATGGCATTCACCAGCAGCGACCCCATGCCCGGAATCACGAACACGTTCTCAACGAACACCGATCCGCCCAGCATACCGCCCATGCGAAGACCCATCAGCGTGATGACCGGCAGCAGCGCGTTCTTCAGCGCGTGGATGTAGATGACCTTCTTGCCCTTGAGTCCCTTTGACTTCGCCGTGCGGATGTAATCCTGACGAATCACTTCCAGCATGGAGGAGCGGGTCTGGCGGGTGATGGAGGCGATGCCGCCGATGGTCAGGCAAGTCAGCGGCATAATCGTGCGCCGCACGCTCTCGCCGAAGTCCTCCCACGGCCACACCCAGCCGCTGGACGGCAGCCATCCCAGCACAATCGTGAAGATGTACATCAGCAGAATGCCGAGCCAGAACTGCGGCAGGCAGCAGCAGATGTTCGCCGTCAGCGTCACCGCGGTATCCGCCGGTTTGCCGCGCTTCACGGCGCTGATGATGCCGAAGAGGATACCCAGCGGCACGCTGATGAGGAACGCCAGCACGCTCAAGTACAGCGTCACCGGCACGCGCTCGCCGATAATCTGCAGCACCGGCACACTGTACGATGCTGAATGTCCGAAGTCACCCATGAGGGCATTTTTCAGCCACAGCACATAGCGAATCAGCACGGGCTTATCAAGATTCAGCTCTTGATACCACCAGTCATACGTTTCCTGCGAAATCTCACCGCCGAGCATCGCAGCAATGGGGTCGCCGGGCAAAAAGTCAATCAGCAGATACGTAATAAACGATACGATCAGCAGAATTAACAGCGTCTGCCCCAAGCGCTGGAGGATATACCGGGCCACAGTCTGCATCTCCTTCCACTGCGTTCCGAAACGCCGCATTTGCTTTCCGGTCGCTTTCTGACGGTATTATACAAGGAAATCCGCCTGCCGGTCAAGGCAAAGCAACTGGAAATTCGGCTGTTTTTGTGTGATTTTTGCGTGAAAATCTCATTTCGCGATACAAACGTGCGAATCTCGTGAAATTGTCGCAAGTGTGAGACTGTTATGAAAATTGTGAAATCGAGATATGCAAAAAAAACGGCGGCAAAATATGCGGGGCAACACAAAGCGCGACAGGCTTCGAGATGATTGTTATAAAATCAGGATCGTCTCCGCCACACAAAAAGCAGCCCTCCGGACTTTCATCCAAGAGGGCTGCCCATTTTATCAGCTTACTTCGCCGCGTTTGCCGCCGCGATTTTCGCCTTCTGCCGCTTGTTGCAGCGCACCGTGCGCACAATCGCCAGCACCAGCCAGACACCCACGAGGGTGAATGCGCCGATGTTAATCCAGTGCAGGTATTCCTGCCAAATCGGGGGATTGTAGCCGATGACCTCCGCATTCATGGCGTTGGAGTTCACCAGCGCGTACATCACATCCTTCACCGCGCGCATCAGCACAATCGCGTCGCCCGCGTCGGAGGTGTCACAGTCCATCCACATGGCGCTCTGCTGCGTCGCAAGGTCAAGGCTGCCGCCGGCGTAGAACATCATGCGCGGAATCATGTACTGCGGAATGGTGTTGAAGTCGCAGATAACCAGCCCGTTGAAGCCCCATTCGTTGCGCAGGATTTCGGTCAGCAGACGGTAGTCGCCGCCCGTCCAGCGCGTTCCGATGCGGTTGAAGGAGGTCATGATACCGCGGGTTTCGCCCAGCTTGACGGTATACTCAAACGGCTTCAGGTAGATTTCGCGCAGCGCCTGCTCGCTCAGCCAGCTCAGGTCGCCGCCGATGGAGCGGTGCGTTTCCTGCTCATTCGCGACGAAGTGCTTGACCGTCGGCAGCACGCCGCGGCTCTGGATACCCTGCACTTCCGCCGCGCCCATCATGCCGGAAATGAACGGGTCTTCGGAGAAATACTCCGAGCAGCGACCGCCGAAGGGGCTGCGGTGGATATTGACGCCGGGCGCGTAAATGCTGGAATACGGCTGACCCGTCGCCTTATCGCCAATGGTGCCTTCTTCGCCGATTGCTTCGCCCAGTTCGGTCATCAGGTTGATGTTCCAAGTGGACGCCATCACGGGTTCGGAGACATACTGGCAAGTGCCGTTGACCTGCTCTTTGCTCATGAAGCAGGTGAAGCCCGACGGGCCGTCGCCGTGAATGGTCGCCGGCAGACCGACGCTCTCCATCGCCAAGGTGTGGTATGCGCCGTTGTTGATGAGGGCAATCATCTCTTCCTCGTCGCAGCCCATCATCAGTTCTTCCCAGCGCTCGTCATCGTAGGAGACAACCGGCTCATAGCCTTCCGCTTCCGCAGAGGGCAGCAGGTCGCGCAGGGTCAGTGTGGGTTCTTCGCCGAACCACGGGTATTCTTCCGAATCAAAATCAGTCGGATTATTGTGCTCTTCGCTGCGAATTTCCTCATACAGGCGATCCGTGCCCGCGTGCTGCTGCGCGGTCTGCGGCGTGGGCCAAGTGCCCTCCCAGTCCGCGCGGCTGAGCATGGTGTCCAGCTGCCAGTCGCTGTCGAGGAAGTTCTCGGAATCGGTGTAGCGGTTGACGACTTCACTGTCCGTCGTCGGGTCAGTGCCAATCTGCACATCCGCCGCCAGATTCAGCGCAATCGCCTTTTCGGATTCATGCGCGTTGCGGGAGACATACAGCGTGTACTCGCCCGCTTCCAGTTCATAGCCGCTGAAACCGTTGCTGTTTGCGTCGCGGTAATCGTAGCTCGCCGCGGAATACGGGTCAAAGCTGACCGTCACCGTCTCGCTCTCGCCGGGCTGAAGGAGCTTCGTCTTTGCAAAACCGACAAGCACCTTGTGCGCCTTCTCGATGCCGCCCAGCGTGTAGGGCGCGGAGGCGTACAGCTGCACCACTTCCTTGCCCGCGACGCTGCCCGTGTTCTTCACTGTCACCGGCACGGTGATGGTCGTGCCAAGTTCGATTTCGCTTGCGGAGGCGTCGCCCACCGTCCAGTCGAACGTCGTGTAGCTCAAGCCGTAGCCGAAGGGATAGACGACGTTGGCATTGTACCAGTCCTCGCCGTCGGTTTCGCCGCGCGTCTCATAGTAGCGATAGCCGACGTAAATGCCTTCTTCGTAGTCCACGGAGTAGTACATGCCGCCGTCATACTTGTCGGTCGTGTCCGGCAGGCAGCCCGTGCCGAAGTTTACGAAGGACGGATTCTTGGTGAAGTCCGCCGCCCATGTGTCCACCAGACGGCCGGAGGGGTTCACGTCGCCGTTCAGAATTTCGCCCAGCGCGGTGATGCCGTTCGAGCCGGTGAAGCCAATCCACACCGCCGCATCAATCTTATCCTCAAAGGCGGCGTAGGCGCTGTCTTTGAGGAATGTCGCTTCAAAGCTGGAGGGCGTGTTGAACACAACGACAACGCGCTTGAACGTGCCGTCGGTGACAGCGGTCAGCAGATCAATTTCGTTCTGGTCAAGTTCCAGATAGTGGCTGTCCGGAGACACAGCGCCTTCACTGTCGCCCTGATAGCGGGGCAGGTCAAAGCCCTCGCCGCCAATGCGGGTGATAACGACCAGCGCCGCGTCGGAATAATCCGCATAGCTGTTCCTCACCGCGTCGGTGTACTTGCTCTGTGGCGTTTCAGCGGTTGCAATCTTCTGATTGTCGCCGTTGTCAAGGTCGCTGGAGTTCGCGGTGCGCACCGGGCCGGACTGGCTGCTCTCATAGAAGCGCTTCAGCGTCGGATTGGTGACAAAGCCCGCGTCGTTCAGGCTCTCATACAAATCCTTGTTATTGCTCGTATCGAAGCCGCCCGAACCGGAGCCGCCATAGGACAGGTTCACACTGTTCTTGCTGAACACGGAAATCCTCGTGCCCTTGTTCATGGGCAGCGCAGCGTTCTCGTTCTTCAGCAGCACAAAGCCTTCTTCCGCCAGCTTCAGGTTAACTTCCTGCGCATTCGCAAAGGCTTCTGCCTTGTTCGTTGCCTTTTGTGTTGGGTACACAGAGGTCACTTCGTCACTGTAAATCGGGCGCTGGCTGCCGAACAGCGTGTCCATCAAGCCGCCGAGTTCACCCGCGCTCAGTTTGAAGTCGATGGCTTCACCAATCGCCGCCATCGGCTTGTCCAGCAGGCTGTTCATGTTGCCCGGCAGACCGACGACCAGATAGTTGCCAACGCAGTCCGCCAGCAGCACGATAACCGTCACAATAGCCCAGACGACCAGTGCTTTGCTCTTCTTCGGACGATTCTTCTTTGCCATAGGTGTATCTCCTTGTTTTGCAGAAATGGCGGTGTACGCGGCGGAGTTTGCCGCATACACCGCTGCTTGAGGAGGAGCAGAGGGGAAATGAGGAGAATCCCCCTTGCTTATGGATTACTTCTGGTAGTTGCCCGTCGCCGGCTCGTTGTGGTTCTCGTCCCAAATCAGCACAGCTTCCGTCGTCACCTTCACGCAGTCCACAATCGGGGCATACGCCTTGAAGGTCGTGCCGTCCACCTCATTGGTGTTGTTCGTCATCAGCTGAATCAGGTTCGCGCCCTTGTTCAGGTGCACGCCCTTGATGGAAATCAGGTCAGCGCACTGCGGCATACTGCTCTGCGTCGCCTCGATGGTCACGCGCGGATAGCTCTTCGCTTCGCCGTTGACAATCACCTGATAGTCGTTGCCGTCATAGGACATGGTGACGAATTCGCCCGTGATGCTCACGTCGATGGTCGCGTCATCCACATCCATATCGGACGCGATGTAGAACTCCAGCGAGATGCCGCTGGCGTAGAGATAGCCGACCATGCGGTTGCCGCTCGCGCCGACGGACTCGTTGTAGATAATCATGCTTTCTTCCTGCGCAGAACCGGAGTAGCTGGGGCCAATCTTGCCGGTCAGGTCGGTATCCTCCGCCTCAAAAACATAGGTGTTCTGACCGGACACGGTTTTGTTCCACGCCGCCTTGATGGTGGTGTCAGCCATAATCGGCTGGGAGAAGTCGAAGTCGCTGCCGTTTTCGTCCACCCACTTGTCGAAGGCATAGCCCGTGCGCTCGGGGTTGGCGACAGGCTGCTTGACCTGCGTGCCGACTTCAACGGGGTAGGAATACTGGTTCAGGAGAACGCCATAGTAGTCATAATCAAACGTCACGGTGACAAAATCCGCGCCAACCTTCTTCCAGAAGGCATACACGGTCGTGTCGCCCGTCACGGGAGCTGCGAAATCATAGGTGTGCGTGTAGTCCGCATCGGCGTACCACGCGACAAACTCATAGCCGTCGCGCGCGGGCGCAGCAGGTTCGCTGGCAGTGCCGCCCTTGGAAACTTCCTGCGTGGATGCAGCGGGCGCGCCGTCGTAGTTCAGGTCAAAGGTCACGACGCACATGCCCGCAACAACCTCAATCTTGAACACGACGCGCTTTTTGCCGACCGTCGCGGTCACATTCTTGGTGTTCGCGGTCTTCATCGTGGGTTTGGACAGCTTGACGCCGCTGTCCGTCATGGCGACGATTTCCGTCGTGCCATCGTCGTAGGTAACTTTCAGCGTGCCGCCCTCGGCAGAAAATTCTTCGCCGATGACGTACACCGTCTTGTTGGGCATGGTTTCGACCTCGACGGAGGTCACTTTCTTGTCATCCGCCAGCGCCGAGCCTACCTGCGCCAAGAGGCAGACAGACAGCACCACAGCAAGGCACAGAGAACCGAATTTCTTCAGCCAGTTCATTTTTTTCTCTCCTAATTGTAGATAGTAGGCTTGGCGAAAAAGCCAGCCGCCAGACCGCCGACGCGCAGCGTTCGACAGCCCGGCGGCTTTTGCCCCGCCCCGCGCCTGCGCCGCAAGAGGATGCAGCGTCAGGCGCGGAGCAGACGTTTGTTCACAAACCGTGAGGATTCATACTAATTCGATTCTAAAACATGGCATCGAGCATAGCAGATTTTTCGTTCTGGCAAAGCTGAGTGAAGCGAGGCGTACTGGAGGTACGCGCGCGCGGAACGAAGCAAAGCCGGAGCGGAAAAGATGCTGTGCGAATGACATGCTTTAGATGAGAATTAGTATCAGAAGAATTACTCGCCGATGGTCAGCGTGAAGGTACGGGTGACTTCCGTCGCCGTGGGAGAGCCCACATGCACGTTGTTCGGGAAGCGAGAGCCGAAGCCGCGAACCAGCGGGATCTGCAGCGTCACCGTGATTTCCACTTCGCCCGCCTTGGTCGGCGTGCCGGTGATGGCCAGCGCGGAGTTGTAATCGTAGGTGATGCCCTGATAAGCGGTGACAGGCGTCATGACCTTTTCCGCCGTCAGACCGTATTCCGCCAGCTTCGCAGCATCCTCATCGGAAACGCGGAACTCGTAGAGATACGCCTGATAGTAGTTGCCCGCTTCGACGTCCGCCATTTCAAGGTAACGGGCGTCAGTCGCTTCGATGTCCGCGAACGCCAGCGCGCCCAGACCGTCGTAATTGTTGCCCTGCACCTGAGAAGCGTCCTTCCAGTACCAGTTCTGGATACGGAGAGTGCCGCCGACGCTGTCGCCCGTGCCCGGCAGAATCGTCTTGCCGCCGAAGCCCTGCATTTCGCCCTGCGCAACCGGTGTGCCGTCGGTGTGCTTGACCGTGCTGACGAAGCGCGGGTTGACCTTGACGAGGCTTTCATACGCATAGTAGGGAGCATCCACCGTCACATTCGCCGCTTCGCCCACCTTGAGGGAAGTGGTGCTGACGTGCAGCGCGTCCACCACGCGGATAACCGCCTGTGCGCCGAGGGTGATGTAACCGTCGATGCCGTTCAGCTTGATGTCAATCGTCCATTCGCCTTCCGCCAGAGAACCGTCGGACGTGACAACGCCCGCGTCGCTCATCGTGAAGCCTTCGGGCAGCTGCGCACCGTCCGCCAGGGTGATGGTCGCGATGTCCACGTCGCCGAAGGAAATCGGCAGAGACTGCGCGGCATAGCTGTCGAATTCAAGGACACAGGGTTCAAAACCGATGTAGCCATTGTGCACCGCGCTGCTGTTGGCGTAGTTCCACAGGATTTCCTGCGCACTGCGGCGAACCGCGGCGTAGTGGGTCTGGGAAAGGAACGTGCCTTCCGCGCCGTCGCTGACGCGGACACAGTTGCCATCCGCATCCCAAGCGCCGATTTCCAGACCGATGTCCGGCAGCGTCGTGCCAGCGCCCAGCACCTGATTGTCGCCCTGACGCACCATCAGGTCAAGCGGGCAGTATGTGCCCTGCCATGCGTCGGTTTCAAAGATGGCGCGGTTCGACCATTCGTTGCGAACCAGCTTGTGCATCGCAAGGTTCAGCTGGCTGTTGACCAGACCGATGCGGTTGAAGGAGCTCATCACGCCCGTGGAGCGACCGACTTTAAGCGCGTACTCGAAGGGCTTGGCGTAGATTTCACGGATAACCTGTTCGGTCGCCCAAGTGGACACGCCACCGTTCAGGTCGCGGTAGGATTCCTGATCGTTGAGCATCATGTGCTTGATATGGCAGGTGACGCCCTTGGAGGTCACGCCCGCAACGACTGCCGCCGCGAACTTGCCGCCGTGCACGCCATCCTGGCTGTAATACTCAACGTTGCGGCCGGAGAGCGGGCTGCGGTGAATGTTCATCGCGTTGCCCTGCCAGTAAGAGCAGCCTTTGAAGAGCGCTTCGTTGCCCATCATGACGCCGACTTCTTCCGCGAGGTCGAGGTTGAAGGTAGCCGCCAGAATCGGGGGGCAAGCCCAGAGCGTGCCGCCAGAGAGCTGCAGAGGCGTTTCGTTCGCGCCCGCGCCTACAACGTCCACCGCGTCAATGGCTTTTACGCCGCCGCCGTTGTTGACGAGGCTCGCCATTTCTTCCCACGTCAGCTGGTTCATGAACGCTTCCCACTTCTGGGAGCCTTCGTCGTCGCCCTGCACAACTTCGCCGTCTTCAATCTTCAGGCTGAAGTCGATGCCCGCCATGTCCATAATGGAGATGGGCGCCTTTTCGCCTTCAGTGCGGGTCGCCGCCTGCGTCCAAGTGGACGGGATGCCGTCCTCATTCACGAACCAGTCTTCATAGCCCTGATCCATGTAGGAGCGGTAAGAATACTGACCGTCCAGCGTCGCCAGCGTATCATCAGAGATTTCACGATCCGTCTTGGACGCCGGTGCGGGCTGAGTCAGACCCGTCGCGCGGCTGATCATGCCGGAAAGCAGCGAGTCGTTGACGGAGGTGAAATCATCAACAAACAGGGATTCAATCTCGTTGCCGGTGATGTAGTCGGTGGTGCAGTTCATGCCCGCCGCCACGGTGTAGATTTCGGACAGCTTCACATCGTGCGAGTTGCTGCGCGCGGTGATAACGTAATCGCCCGCTTCCAGCTCATAGCCGGTGTAGCCGTTGGCGTTGGCGTCATTCCAGTCGTAGCTCGCCATGTCCTGCGCAACCCAGTCAACGGTCACCGTCTGGGACTGACCGGGCTGGAGCAGGTCGGTCTTGGCAAAGCCGACGAGGTTCGCGCTCGCCTTTTCAATGCCGCCCTTGGTGTACGGCGGATTGGCGTACACCTGCACAACTTCCTTGCCTGCCACGTCGCCGGTGTTAGTGACCTTCACCTGCATGGACAGCTTCTGGAAGGGGTCGGTAATCGCGGTATCCGCCGCGGGCATCAGTTCCCAGTCAAAGGTCGTGTAGCTCAGACCGTAGCCATACGGATACAGCACCTGAGAATCGTACCATTCGTCGCCGGAGCCGGGGTTTTCGGCGTTCATGTCGTCCGCCGCCGTCTCGTAGTACTTGTAGCCAACATAGATGCCTTCGCGGTACTCAATGGTGGCGTACTTGGTCGCTTCGCCATTGTGATAGAAGAAAGCATCCATCGTGTCGCCGTTTTCATCAACGTTCTGCGTCTGGTTGCCGAAGTTGGTGAAGGACGGGTCCTTGGTGAAGTCGCGTTCCCAAACTTCCACGGTGTGGCCGCTGGGGTTGACTTCGCCGGAAATCAGCTTGCCAATCGCCTCGATGGCATTGTTGCCCGTGTTGCCGACCCAGAAAATCGCGTCCACGCCGTATTCGCTGGTCGCCTTGGGTTCAGCCAGTTCGGGAATCTGCAGGATGTTGGAGGAGTTAATCAGAACGATAATCGGCTTGTTCGGATAATGCTCCTTGACGTGCTTGACCAGCGCCTTCTCGTTGTCGTCCAGCATCAGCTCATGGTCGGCGGGGTTGCTGTGGTCAGTCACGTTGCTGACCAGCTTGTCGCCGCCCTCAGAGCCCGTGCGGGAGAAAACGATAATCGCCGCGTCGCCATAGCCATTGTAGGAGCTGATGGTTGCCGCTGAATAGTAGCTCATCGGCAGTTCATTGCTGGTCGTACCGAGCGTCTTGTGCTTGGTGTAGAGATCAACCAGCTTCGCATTCACGCGGTAGCCGGCTTTCTCCATCGCCATTTGCAGGGTGCTTTCGGCAATGCCGTTCGCGCCGGTGGAGCCGCCTGCGGAGCCGCTGGTGGACGCAATCAGCGACACGGAGTGCATACCGAACAGGGACACCTTGCCGCCCTTTGTCAGCGGCAGGACATTGTTCTCATTCTTCAGCAGCACGAAACCTTCGCTTGCCACTTCAATCGCGAGATCCTTGGCAATCTGCTGTTCTTCTTCCAGCGTCATATAGTCGGTGTAATACCGGGCATTCGTTCCGGCGAACCCGTAGGTATTGCCGGTCGGCGTTACGGTTTCTGCCGCCGCGAACGTAGCCGTCAGCCCAACGACTGCGCTCAGCGCCAGCGCCATCAGCCGATGGCTCTTTTTGCTCTGGAACACGATGTTTGTCCTCCTCATTGATTCGTGTTGAAAAACATGGCTTCTCTTCCGCTTTGAGACGGAAGAGAAGAGAAAAGAGAAGTGAATGCTGCCCTCCTTCTTCGGGAAATTCCCATGATCCTCTATGTGAGCGTCCTTCGGCAGGGGATTCCGTCGGACGACTCATTGCGTTTTTGTTGGATTCGTTTGTTTTAATGCCGTTTCTGACATCCGCAAGGATAGTATACATGCTTTGTGAACAAATTGTGATTGCGCCACTTTTTCTGCGTTTTTTGCAACTTTATTTGCATCGGCGTTACCGGAGCATACAAAAAGCGCCCGGCTTTCGCCGAGCGCAAAGGAATTGCGAATCAATCATGTCGGGATTGGCAGCATAATCGACAATCGAAATATGCCGTTTTCGGCGCTGATTTTCAGGTCGCCGCCGTACTTCTCCGTCAGCGTCTTGATGGAGCGTGTGCCGAAGCCGTGGTATTCTTTGTTCTCCTTGCTCGTCTGCGGCAGCCCGTCCACAAAGCGGATTTCGCCCGCATAGTAGTTCTGGCTGTCAATCAGCAGCAAATCACCCGTCGTGCCGATGGTCAGGGAGATGATGCGTTTCTCCTCCTCCGTCACGGTTTTTGTCGCCTCAATCGCGTTGTCAAGGATGTTGCCGAACAGGGCGTAAATGTCGCTGTCCTCCATGAAGCCGATGCGCCGCCCGTCCGCCAGACACGTCATCGTGATGCCCAAATTCGTGCACGCCAGCATCTTGCCGCTCAGCGCCACGTCCAGCGCGGCATTCTGCGTGTGCGGCGCCGCATCGTAGATGTTGACCATCTGACCGATTTTTTTCAGTTCTTCCTGATAGCCTGCATCGCCCAGCGCGGCAATTTGGTGGCGGATATCGTGGCATTTGAGGTTGATGGCGTCGTGAATCTGCCGCTCCTGCTCATAGCGCCGCTGCTCGCTGTACAGCATCTGCGCCGCGACATCCGCCTTTCGTTCGTTTTCCGTTTCCCGCAGATGGCTCATGCAGACGACAATGGTCAGCAGGGAGAACACGGCGCTCATGATGTTGTGGCAGTTGCTCAGTTCGCAGTTGCCCGCCGGGGTCACGCGGTACAGCGTCAAGTCCAGCACGACCGAAATCGCCACCACGCCCACGCCCATAAACAGCATCATGCAGCTGCTCATATTCGAGAAGTCCATAACCGTCCGCTGACGCCGCTTTCCCACCAGAATTCGATAGTAGCTATACAGTGCTATCGCCATCAGCGCCAGCAGACAGCTTCTATCCAGCAGCACCGGGAAATTCGGCAGCGAATAGCGTGGAATATGGATGATTCTTTCACACATATTCTGAATCGAATACGCCACTGTGACCGAATACAGCGCTTGACAGAAATTTGCCCGGCTGCAAAAGGGAACGGACAGCATGAACAGCACAAACGCTGTTGTATAGCGAATCATGCCCATTCTTGTGCCCTGCATGTTCAGCCCCACATACGAGCGGGTGCCATACATCCAGCAGAATGCCAACAGAAGCGTCAGCGCGACGCGCAGGTAGAAGTGCTTGCGCTTCTCCAAGCAGGATGCCGAAATTGCGCAGCCCGTACCGACGGAGAGGATAAACGGCAAATCGTCACGCACGGTGTCTACGAGGTATTCCCATGTCAGCATATGATTCTCCCTCCTTACTCCGCCATGCCCGCAAGGTGCAGCGCGGACAGGAACTCCTTGCGCCTGCCGCGGCTGATGGGAAAGGTACGCCCCGCCACCGTCGTATCATTGCTGCCCACATGCGTCACGAAGCGCAGATTGACAATCGTCTGATTGTTGACGCGGAAGAACACATCCGGCAGGGCATCCTCCACCGCTTTCAGCGTCCCATACGACCGCATAATCCCCGATGCGGTGACAAATTGAATATGATGGTCATAGATTTCAACATAGTGCAGCTCATTCGGACGCAGGCGCGTCGTCGTGCCGCCGCTTTGGATGACGACTTCCTCTTCCGATTCTACCATGCAGCGGTTCAGGATGCGCGGAAGCTTCAAGTCCAGCGCAGCGGCGGTAATGGGCTTCAGGATATAATCCGTCGCCTCGACCTCGTAGCTTTCCACCGCGTACTGCGCCAAGCTCGTCAGGAACACCAGCACCACCGTGTGATCCATCTCCCGCAGCTCGTGCGCCGCCATCATCCCGTTCAGTCCCGGCATCCGAATGTCCAGAAACACCAGCTCATACTGGTGCTGATACGAATCCAGAAACGTATTGGCATTCGCAATCCATGTAATGGCAAAGCGTTTGCCGTTCTTTTGCGCATACGCTTCCAGCAGGGCAGTCAGCCGCTTCGCGTCGCTTTCGTGATCTTCCACAATGGCAATTCTCAGCATCTGCTCGCCCCTTTTCGCCGGAGGATAATTCCTCGTGATTTGGTACTATTATACCAGATTTTTTGCCAAAATCAAGGCAGGTTTCAACAAGGCGATGGACGAATGCAGGGATTTCATGTCACCCGATTCGCGGAGGAAGGCATAAAAAAGCGGCGCGCGTCCATTTTGGGGGGATGTGCGCCGTCGGGGTGTGATGTTGCTTATTCATCCTCCGGCATATCCGTATCTTCGCAGAAAAGAACCGTCACATTCTCCTTCTGCATCACATATTCTGCGTTGCCCAAATAGCGGTCAGCGTCCGCATCAAATGGCAGTGTAATGCGGTATTCTGCATCATCATCATCTATGCTGAAATATTCGCTTCCAATGTATTGGGGCAAACTCCACGCATGGAACGTCAGCTCCGTCACTGGCGTTCCCCAGAAGAGTTGGTCACCAATGAACACAATCTTCTCCGGGAAAACGAATTGATGCAGCGGCATATAGGAAAACGCTGCTTCGCCGATGAGATACACCGAATCCGGCAGCCGGATCTGCTGCAAGGCATAGCATTCGCTGAAACAGAAGTCATCCACAATGAGCAGCTCGCTGTTCGCGCCAAATTCTACTTCCGCAAGATTCGAGCACTCCCAGAACGCAAACGCGCCCAGTATCTTGCAGGAATCCGGCACAACGACCTTTTCCAGCAAATCATTGCCCACAAAGGCAAAGTCCCAGACATAGCCGATGCCGTCTGGAATCACGAAGCAGGCATCGGTGCGCGTCTTTGGATACAGCAGCAGAATGTCCCGCCCATACAGCACGCCGTCCACGCAGGTCAGCTCGTCCTCCGTCAGCCCGAACGGAAGTTCCTGCCACTCTTTGTAATATTCCGTGAGCAAGTCCGATATTTCCGGCGATTCCGCCTGTGCGGGCAAGGCGGACATCAGCAGGAAAAGCGCGGTGAACAGGGAAATCAACTTTTTCATATGGGGGAATCACCTCCAAATCGTTGTGTGCGGGGGATTTGTGCCGTGCCGCGCTTATTCGTCGCTCCAGACGCGCAGCACTTGCAGGTTTTTCGCATCAACGGCAATGTTCCAGCCGCCGAGTGTCATGTCACCGTCCTCGTCGAAGCCTGCATAATACACAAGCCACACATCCGCTTCTGAATCGTACTGCACAAGAAATGGAAGATACTGCCTGTTCTCTCGCTGATACGCCCGGACTGCAATGTCTGCAACCGCAAGCACCTCTTCCGATGTCGGATGAATCTTGCGCACGAAGAGATTTCTGCCGCGCTTTTCGAGCAGCGTGTTCCATGCGCCCGGCGCATCCTCGATGGTCAGATCCATAAAACCGCCCCTTTGGGGCTGATAGTAACCTGTTACCCCGTCTTCTGTCTGAACTTCAAAGCAGCCGTCGATTCTGGATTCTTTCACACTCACGAAGCTCGTTTCCTGCACATTGCCTTCCGCATCAACGAAGAAAACATGCCCGTCGCGGACGAATCCCGAATATCCGCCGGAAAACTCGGTGCAGTAGTCCGCCCATTCATCCAGCAGCATCTCTCCGCTCGGAATATGCAGCAGATTCACGCGCATGGTATCCTCATCCGCCGCCACCCAGACGACATCGTCCGCCACACCGCCCATCCAAAGCCACTGCATTTCCGTCACCACCGCGCCAGACTGATCTAACAGCCCGTAGTTCCCGTCTTCCCACGATTCCGCAATGACGATGTAATCGCCGCTTGTGTACATCATCGGATATTCCGCCACGAACGCGCGCTTCTGCCAATCGTAGAGGTAGAACGAATCCGTCTCGTCGCTGTACACAATCGCGAATTTGCCCACCACCTCAATGGATGCAAACGCGGGCGGCAGAAGCGTTTCGCCGTCTGCGGACTGCAAGCCCATGTAGTCCTCTTCCCCAAGGTTGGGGCGGAAGACGGTGATGGTCGTCACTTCGGGCACGGCGGGGGATTCCGCCAGCACCGCCGGGGCTGCGCATGAGACGGACAGAGCTGCCGTCAACAATACCGCTAAGAAAATACGCTTCGCTTTCATATTGTTTCTCCCTCTTACATCAGCCCAGCAAACCAGTCATCCATTCGCCACGCCCTCACTCCACCCGGTCGAGTTCTTCCAGCACGTCCTCCAGCAAATCTTCCGCCGCCGTGTCCGTCCAGTTCTTGCCATTCGGGAAGACGCGAATCGTGGCGTCCGGGTGCGCTTCCAGCAGGTCGCAGAAGTCATGCACGTCCATCTTGAAGAACGGCTTGTCCGTGCAGACGGCGGCGGCGAACATTTCCTCCGGCCATACGGAAATTACGCCCTCGTCCGGCAGCGACTGATTCGGGTCGCAGTCCAGCCAGACCGATTCCCAATCCGCCACGGTCACAGCGAAACTCTTGTAGCGCTTGTACGGGGCAGCGTTCATCAGGCCGTCGAACTTGTTGTTGCAGAGGCTTTGTTGTTTGGGGGTCTGCTTGCTCATGGGGTGTCCTCCTTCAATTATTCGTCTTGTTTTTTGCTTCCAGCAGTTTCCTGCCATTGTCCCGATACCACGTCATCGCATCGTCGAAATCCGACTGCACTGCCTGATCCATATCATTCTTCTGCAAGTTCCATTCCCCCACCTCCAAGCGAATTTGCAGCCGCTGTTCATCGGTCAGGCGGTAAAACCAGACATAATCAAGCTGCGCCGCGTGGGGAATAAATTCAAACAGCAGGCTGTCCGGATAGCGCTCTTTTGCTTCCTCAAAAAGCGTTTTCGTCCACTGCTCCACATTATCCTGCGTAATTTCTCTGCCAAAGATATAGTAGAATGTCGCCCACGCATTGACATAATAGCAAATCTGCCACAAAAACCGCTTTTTCGCGCGATACTTTTGCAGCCCCCACGAAATCACGTCCAGCAGAAAATCCTGATATAGGTCATACTCGTTTTCTGCTTCCCACGGTTCACCCAGCACCGTCAAGTCATCCACATATTCCACATAGTCTACCATCTGCTGCAATGCCAGCACAGTCAGCCCTTCGGACGGCGGCTCTTTCTGCCACACCTCCCGCAGATAGCGGTAAACCGGGAGGCGCTTCCCCTGCCGCTCCAGCTGATACACGTTCGCTTTAATTGCGAGAATATCCAGCATCCCGATGCCCCTTCCCTCAATAAAAATACTCCTGCAAAACCAGCAGCGTCACCAACGCCAGAAACCCAAACGCCCAGAGAAGTCCGCGCGTCTGGAAGAGGTTCAGCAGGAACGGGCGCGCGACAAGCACCGTCTGTGTACCGTCGGGCGTCTGCTTCATGATGTTCACGCCCGAAAGATAGTAGGTGTTCCCGTCGTCATCGTCATGCCGAAAGCCGTTTTGCCATGCGGTATCGTACAGGACACTCTGTTCGTCGTCCGTCAGCATCTTCACGAACTGGTCATCCTTATAATAGTAGATTTCGGACTTGTCCCACGTATCCCGATAGTACATCTCATCGCCCTGCGCACAAAGAGAAGAGAGTCCGTTGCGCCGCCTGTTGGAAAAATTGATGGTATACTGATAATTTCCCTGCAAATCGTAAACCTTCACGATGTTCAGGGTGTTAAACAGCAGGTACAGACGGTTCTCCGCAACAATCGGCGCTTCTGCTTCGCTCCAATATTCGCTGTCCCGCCGGAAGATGGTCGGAACGCCGTCCCGCATCGGATGCAGCCAATCTTCAAACGACGTAATCGAAATTGCGCCCAGAATGAAACTCATAATCAGCGTCACCAACGCCACCTTGCCCACCACATCTGGCACATACCGCTTCGCGCGTGTCTTCGCCAACGTGTCTCCCTTCCTTTCATCTGATTTTCCTTTCTTCTTTATTCGCGGCGGCGTGTTTGTTCTCCTGCTTTTTCCCAGCGTCGGGGGCTGTTTTTACAATTCGCGCGGATTTTTTCGCAAGAAAAAGCGATTCCCGGCAGGAACGCCGAGAACCGCGGGGGATGATGTTCACTTTGCGCCGCGCGCATTTTCTTCCCTTTGGCGCACTTCCCGACTGTTGGCAATGAAGCGCGCAATGCACGCCGTCGCCAGCGCTGCGAAAGCAATTGCCCAGAAGATGATTTGATAATCCTGATAGATGTTCAGCAGGGGTGACCGATGCAGGATGGTTGTCTGCTCGCCATCCGGCGCTTCCCTCACGATGTCCACGCCCGAAAGCAGGTAGGTATTTCCGGCATCGTCCTCTGTCCGGCGGCATTCCTCCGCCCGGAGCGTTTCCAGCATTGTCTCTGCCGCGTCGCCCGTCAGCCGCTGAACGAATTGATCCGCCTTGAAGCAGTAGAGTTCCGACTGCTCCCGAAAGTACATTTCGTCGTCCTTCGCATAGAGCGCAGAAATGCCGTGATGATTCTTGTTGGTCATGTTGACGGTATACAGATAATTGCCCTGCAAGTCGTAGACCTTCACAAGCTGCAACGCATCAAACAGCAGATACAGGCGATTTCCCGCGACGATGGGCGAATTGACGTGGCTCCAATACTCTCTGTCCTCCTGAAAGACGTTCGGAACGCCGTTCTGCGCCGGATGCCGCCACTTTTCCAGCGTCTCAAACCCAGCCACCCAGAACATCCCCGCCACAAGCGCAATGATGACTGCCCACATGACTACACCCGTCAAGTCCGATTTTTTGCTTTTTGGCATCTGCGATGCTCCCCTTCTACTCAATCCGCACCTTGTACCCAAATGGTTCTTCTATCGTACCGTCCCGCATCTTGTCCCATTGCTTATCAGTCAGAATGAATCTATACGAGATGCTGGCGGCGGGTTTGCCGTTCTCGTGATATTCAAAGCAGGTCAGCAGCAAGCCATAAAACCACATTTTCTCGCCGCGACTGAAACACCAAACCCCCCGCGCCGTCACACGCTTGCGGTCGTCGCGAACATAAACCATCAGCTCGCTGATAGGTCCGCCGTTGGCGGAATAGCTATAAATGCTGATGTTATCCGTCCAGTCCAGCACGCGGTACGCTTCTACGGTCACCAGTTCCTTTTCCCGAAGGCAGGATTTTTCCCTCATTTCCGCGCAAAGCAGTTCTCCCTCTTCATCCAGATAATACGCAAAGTATTCCGCGGTTTTTTCGGGAATTTCCCGGCGGAACTGCCCTTTCCGCACATTGCCCACGCCCTCGTTGATGGGCGACGGCTCATAGTTGCCCATCGGGGTCATGTTTTTCCCCACCGTCGAATAGCGGATGCTGACGCTACTACCGATGTTCTTTTCCCGCAGCTCCTCCACCGTCAGCGGATGAAGTGCGTACCAGTCCGCAGCCTTTGTAACCGCGATAATTGCCTCTCGAAACATTCGTGCATTCCTCGTTTCTGCGCCTTGGATCCTCCATCTTCTGTATTCGCCGCCCACGTCCGCTTTTCCTGCTTGCGGCGGATTACCGCACCTCTTCCAGCGCATACACCCCCGCGAAGTACGCCCGAATCTCCCCGCCCTGCTTGGTGAAGGAACAGGGAATCCGCACAATATCATTCCGCCTGTTCGCCAGATTCAGCTGGAACAGCCCGCGGATTCGCCCCGCCGTCAGCGGTTTTCTGCTCAGCACAACGGTTTCCCAATACTTCGCGTCTGTATACAGATACGCATACGGGAACGCATCCAGTGGGAACGTCTTTTCTACCTGCCCAAACGCTTCCCCAACGGTCAACCGCCCATCTGCAAGCACCACATACTGCCGCTTTGTGCATCGGCTGTGCATCAGGAGCGCAACAGTTGCCACAATGCCTGCAAGAATCGCCAGCAGGAATGCCCACTCGCGAATCCACATAATAAAGCACAAGGTCAGAAACAGCGACAACGCCGCCGCGAAAATGCCGAGCATCCGAAATAGCACCCAGAATCCACGGTCATAGAGGTAGATTTTTCGTTCCATTTATCCTTCTCCTTTGCGCCCCCGCATTGACATCCGCCGCTTTGTGTACTATACTGTACACAGTAAATCGACAATGGAGGGAAACGCCATGCCGCGCAGAAAGTTTGACACCACCCAGCGGGGAATATCCGACACGCACACTGATGCGCCTATCGCCACGAGCATTTGTGAGAACAAGCTGGTCTATGCCGAGCGGATTCGCACCCTACGAGCAGCGGCGAACCTATCGCAGGGCGAGCTGGCGGAAGCCATGAACCTGGGACGCGCGGCGATTTCCAACTGGGAGACGGGACGGACGCGCCCGGACATCGCCAACATCCCGCGCCTATGCAACGTGCTGGGCATCACCGTTGCGGCGTTCTTCTCCGACACGCCAGAGGAAGCGGGCTGGAACGACGCCGAGCGTGCCCTCATGCGGAACTATCGGAAATTGAGCGCAATCAATCAGGATCTGCTTTCCGCGACCGCGCAGACGATGGTCGCGCTGGAAGAGCGGTATCCAGGGCTGCCGAAGCGTCCCGCCGCGCCGAAGCTGACGCCCGAACCCGCGCGCTTAGAGCTGCTGGAACTGCCATATGCGGATGACCCAGTCGCGGCAGGCACGGGCGACAGCGGATTTGCCGCCAGCGGGCACACAACATTCCTGCACGCGACCCCCGACACGCGCGGCGCGGACATGGTATTCCGCGTCAACGGCGACAGCATGGAACCGAAATATCCCGACCACTGCAACGTGCTGGTGAAATTCACCGACGAACCGCTTGGTTCAGGCGACATCGGCATCTTTCAGGTGGATGGCGCGCTGTACATCAAGCAATACCAGTCCGACGGTCTGCATTCGCTGAACAAGCACTTCAAAATCATGCGCCGCAAGTCCTACGACGAAATCAAGACCATCGGGCGCGTCATCGGGATTCTGCCCGACAGCGATTTCGCCACAAGCGCGGAAATTCAGGATTTTCAGGCACAGGAAAGTCAAAATTGACTAAGAACCAGCCCGTCGGCAGCTTAGGCGTCGGCGGGCTGGCGGTGTATTGTGTTATCTTCGCTGCGCTTCCGGGGCGGAAGTGGTTTTTTCGTGCCAGCTCTCCTGCTCAATATAGTCCGGCATCACTGCAGCCGGATTGTACTGCCACGTTTCGCCATCGTATTCGTAGCACAGAATGCCCACGTCGCCGGATTTCACCCACAGATTGTAATTATCCGCTTCAAAGCAGATTCCCCAGAAGTCCAAACGGCGGACAGGGGAAAAGGAATACAGCAGCTCGCCACGTTTCTCGTCCGTAATGTCCAGCCGAATCATCATTTCTGTCGCGTCGATGTCCACGCGCAGGCGCCCGTCGAAGCTGTAAATCGTCTCCGTCTGGAACACGCTGTCGTTCGGCTCTTCGTCCTGCACCGAGCCGCCGGTCGCGAACGAGAGGATGATGGCTAACATCAGGGTTAGAATGTCTTTCAGCATGGGGTGTGCCTCCTTGTTTTCCGACGCGCAGTCCTCCTCCGCCCGAAACGTGCTGAATTTCGACCAGATTGGCTGCTGTTCGTCGCTGTGCTATTCGACGCCCCCCATTTCCTGCTTTTTTCTGTTTCGGGCGAAAGAATTTACAATTGGGCATTTCGTTTCACGCTCGCTTTTCTCGCAGCGCTTGGCAGTACGCATCAAACGTGATTTCAAATCGAACCAGCCGCGACATTTCCGCCATCTGCTGAAATCCGCAGGCACGAACGCAGCGAATCGAGCGGAGATCCTGCGGCATCACTTTCGCAACAACCCGGTCGGCGCGCAGGTGCAGAAACGCTTTCGACAGCGCCGAACGCACCGCCTGCTGACCAAGCCCATGACCCCAGAGCGCATCCTCGCCAATCACATACACAATTTCGTACGCTCCCTCCATCGCCGTCGGCAACAGTTTCACGAAGCCCACGCTCTCGTTTTCCTGATGACAGACCATGAAGAAATGCCCCGTCCGGCACAAATGGTACTGATACATCGGTTCAGGCACAGACCGCACAAGCTGTTCCAGCGACTGCGCCACGTCGGGCGCTTCGTTCAGGTACTTGGTCACATTCGGATTCCCCATCCAGCGAATCATGCGCGTAATGTCCGCATGACAAATTTCCATACGCAAAAAAAGCAGAAGCGGCTTTTTTCATATCGCTTACCTCACAGTAAAATACTTAAAAGCCCTTCTATGCGCAGTGCATCGACGGTTCTTTTATATGATGTTATACTGATTATAACACAGGAAGCCAGAAAAGTCAAATGTTGCCACGGGTGCGGATGGGCAATCAAAAGCAAAAACAGACAAACAAAAAGACCAGCCATAAATGACTGATCTTATCGCTCCCCAGGTAGGGCTCGAACCTACAACAACTCGGTTAACAGCCGAGTGCTCTGCCATTGAGCTACTGAGGATTATGGAATCCGGCAGCGACTTATCCTCCCGGGCCGTGTCCAGCCAAGTACTTTCAGCACTGGAGAGCTTAACTTCTGTGTTCGGGATGGGAACAGGTGGAACCTCTCCGTCATTGCCACCGGAAATGGTAGCTATTTAGTTGCTTCGACTTTCTCTTTCTTGCCTTTCAGAAAGAGAAGGGTCGAAGTTGAAAGGGGTGAAACCCCTCTGCACCCTGACAACTGCACATCGAATGATTCTTCAGACCGTTCCAATTAGTTCTCAGTTTTCTGTTTCAGATTTGCTTTCGCTTGACTTCGCATTGCTTACGCTCCGCTCAGCCATCCTCATTTTCAGCTTTCAAGCGTTAAATGAAGCTTTCGACCGATTAGTATCATCAAGCTGCACGCCTTACAGCGCTTCCACCGATGACCTATCTACCTGGTAGTCCTCCAGGGGTCTATTGTGGAGTCTTATTCTTGAGGTGGGCTTCACGCTTAGATGCCTTCAGCGTTTATCCCATCCGCACTTCGCTTCCCTGCTATGCCGTTGGCACGACAACAGTTGCACCAGTGGTGCGTCCATTCCGGTCCTCTCGTACTAGGAACAGCTCCTCTCATGACTCCTACGCCCACGATGGATAGGGACCGAACTGTCTCACGACGTTCTGAACCCAGCTCGCGTGCCGCTTTAATTGGCGAACAGCCAAACCCTTGGGACCTGCTTCAGCCCCAGGATGCGACGAGCCGACATCGAGGTGCCAAACCTCCCCGTCGATGTGGACTCTTGGGGGAGATCAGCCTGTTATCCCCGAGGTAGCTTTTATCCGTTAAGCGACGGCTTTTCCACTCAATACCGCCGGATCACTAAGCCCGACTTTCGTCTCTGCTCGAGTTGTCACTCTCGCAGTCAGGCACCCTTCTGCCTTTGCGCTCTTCGAATGGTTTCCATCCATTCTGAGGGTACCTTTGGGCGCCTCCGTTACTCTTTCGGAGGCGACCGCCCCAGTCAAACTGTCCACCTGACACTGTCCATCCTCTGGTTTCACAGAGCTATGTTAGAATTTCAGTAACCGAAGAGTGGTATCCCAACAGCGTCTCCACACGAGCCGAAACCCATGTCTCTCAGACTCCCACCTATCCTGTGCATCAGTTACCGAAACTCAATATCAGGCTGCAGTAAAGCTCTACGGGGTCTCTCCGTCCAGTCGCGGGTAATGGGCATCTTCACCCATACTTCAATTTCACCGGGCCCCCTGTTGAGACAGCTCACAAGTCGTTACACCATTCGTGCGGGTCGGAACTTACCCGACAAGGAATTTCGCTACCTT
>ERZ779876.68-NODE-68-length-131963-cov-6.840859_pt1 | contig 131963 bp, 113 predicted proteins | sample MGYA00511068_ERZ779876 | MGnify/ENA primary metagenome ERZ779876 (study PRJEB29588, sample SAMEA1970858) | human gut metagenome | biome: human gut; feature: human-associated habitat; material: faeces | place: Denmark | collected 2008/2010 ...
TATATTTTTTACGCTTCGCTAGATTCCTCGCAAGCTCGGAATGACGTATAAGGTAAGACAATCAAAACTCAAACGTGCACTCTCCGTTTTCTACCGTCATTCAGAGGAGCGAACAGAGCCCACGGGTGGGCGATGTTCGCGACGTGGAATCCCATACGGGAGAAAACTACTAATCCTTAACTTGCGCGACAGCTAGGATATAACTCGCCGCAAGGCGTATATCACCCGAGAACAGCGAAGATATAACTCATGCGTAGCACGAATATAACTCGCCGTAAGGCAGATGACGGAAAGGTTGTCAAAACCGATTGGGAATATGAAAAAACGAGGCTTGCGATAGTGACAAACCTCGTTTTTTGGCGTTAGGTTATTTATTTCTTTGCGATAAGGCTTTTGCCTTCCATTTCGACGGGTTTTTCCACTCCCATGACGTCCAGAAGCGTGGGGGCTACGTCGCAAAGCGCGCCGGTCTTTTCGAGCGTGGCTTTTGCGTACTTGTCGCCGGCGACGATGAACGGCACGAGGTTGGTGGTGTGCGAAGTGCAGGGCGAGCCGTCGTCAAAGCACATCTGTTCGGCGTTGCCGTGGTCGGCGGTAACGAGCGCGGTGCCGCCCGTTGCCTGAATTGCCGGAACGAGCTTCGACAAACATTCGTCGACGGTCTTGACGGCTTTTACAGCCGCGTCGAACACGCCGGTGTGTCCTACCATGTCGCAGTTGGCGAAGTTGAGTATCAGCACGTCGACGTTGCCCACGACCTCGAGCGCCTTTTCGGTGACTTCGGGCGCGCTCATTTCGGGCTGCAGGTCATAAGTCGCAACTTTGGGGCTGGCGACGAGCACGCGCTGTTCGCCCTCGTTGGGCTGCTCCACGCCGCCGTTGAAGAAGAACGTGACGTGCGCGTACTTCTCGGTTTCGGCTACTCTCGCCTGAGTCAATCCCTGCTTTGCAAGGTACTCGCCCAAGGTGTTGTCGAGGTGCTTGGGACCGAACGCGGTGTGAATACCCGTGAACGTAGCGTCGTACTGCGTCATGCCCACATAGTAAACGGGCTTGTAGCCGCCGCTGCGCTCGAAGCAGTCGAAGTCGGGATAAATCGCCGCTCTCGTAATCTCTCTTGCGCGGTCGGAGCGGAAGTTGTAGAAGATTATGCTGTCGTTTGCGCTCACGCCCTTGTAGTCGCCCACAACGATAGGCTCGATAAACTCGTCGTAGACTTTCTTGTCGTAGGACGCGCGCACGCCCTCGTCGGCGGTGGCATAATGCGTGCCGATACCTGCGAACACTCCGTCATAGCCTTTCTTGACGCGCTCCCAACGGTTGTCGCGGTCCATGTAGTAATACCTGCCCTCGACGGTGGCAATCTTGCCCACGCCCAGCTTTTTGATTTCCGCTTCAAGCTCGGCGATATACTTGACCGCGCTGTCGGGCGGCACGTCTCTGCCGTCTGTCACGCAGTGAACGTACACGGTTTTGACTTCGTTTCTCTTTGCAAGCTCCAGAAGCGCGAACAGGTGGGAAATGCAGCTGTGCACGCCGCCGTCGGACAGAAGTCCCACGAGGTGAAGCGCGGTGCCGTGCTTTTTCACGTTGTCGATTGCGCCGAGGAACGCCGGGTTCGTGAAGAAGTCGCCGTCCTCAATCGCCTTGTCGATACGGGTGATGTCCTGATAGACTACTCTGCCTGCGCCGAGGTTGAGGTGTCCGACCTCGCTGTTGCCCATCTGCCCTGCCGGCAAGCCCACCGCTCTGCCGCTGGCCTCGATAAAGGTGTAGGGGTATTTCGCCATAAGACTCTTGATATACGGCGTGCCGGCGGCAATCACCGCGTTGCCCTTTTCCTCTTTTCTCCAGCCAAAGCCGTCCATTATAATTATCGCGTCGGTTTTTTTCATAGTATTTACTCCCGTGAAAGGGCGACCGTTTTACCGTCCGCCCTCTCGCATAAACTTATTTTACGCTTTTACGCCTGCTTTTACAACCACGGAGAAGTCGACGGCTTTGAGCGAAGCTCCGCCGATAAGACCGCCGTCGATGTCGCTCATCGCCATGAGCTCGGCTGCGTTCTTTGCGTTCATGCTTCCGCCGTACTGAATACGCACGCGGTTAGCCGTGACCTTGCCGTACTTTTTGGCAAGCGTCTTGCGGATAAACTTGATGGTGTCGTTCGCCTGCTCGGCGGTAGCGGTCTTGCCGGTGCCGATAGCCCAGACGGGTTCGTAAGCCACGACGATTTTCTTCGCGTCCTCGGCTTCGATGCCCTCGAACGCGCCGTTAATCTGCTTGTAAAGCACGCTCTCGGTAAAGCCGCCCTCGCGCTCGGCAAGCGTTTCTCCCACGCACACGATAGGTTTAAGCTCGTATTTAAGCGCCTGCACGGTGCGCTTGTTGACGCTCTCGTCGGTTTCGCCGAAGTACTGACGGCGCTCGCTGTGACCGATGACGACGTACTCCGCGCCTGCCTCTATCAGCATGCTCGCGCTTATCTCGCCCGTGAACGCGCCCTTGTCCGCCCAGGAAACGTTCTGCGCGCCCACGCGGATTTTGCTGCCCTTGACGAGTTTCTTTACTTTTTCGATGTCGGTAAACGGTACGCAAACCACGACGTCCACGCCCTTTACGTCCTTAACCAGTGGCTTGAGCTCGGTAAGCAGCGCTTCCGCCTCAGCCTTGGTGTTGTTCATTTTCCAATTGCCTGCGATGATAGGCTTTCTCATGATGTTTATCTCCTTAAAAATACTTTCCTTTTTTCGGTGCGGCAGAAACCTGGGTGCTCCCTGCCGAACAATATTATATAATTTACCGCCGCGGTTTTCAAGCGATTTGCGCCTTAAAATCGCGGTTTTTAATTATTTTTCGTTATTTTTCAAAATTCTGACGGATATACTCGTAGGCAACCACGCCTGCCGCGACCGAGGCGTTGAGCGAGTTTACCTTGCCGCGCATGGGGAGCGCGACCACGCCGTCGCACTTTTCGCGCGTGAGCCGTTTCACGCCGCTCCCCTCGCCGCCGATGACGAACGCCACCGCGCCCGTGAGCTTTGCCTTATAGATGTCGTCGCCGTCCATGTCCGCCGCGTACACCCACACGTTGCGCTTTTTCAGCTCGTCAATGGCGTCGTTCACGTTCGTGACCTTGGCGACGCGTATATGCTCTGCCGCGCCTGCCGAAACCTTGACCACCGTGTCGTTGACCGAAACGCTGCGGTGGCGCGGAATCACCACGCCGTGCGCGCCGGTGCACTCGGCTACTCTTAAGATACTGCCGAGGTTATGAGGGTCCTCCACTCCGTCGAGCACGAACACGAACGGAGCTTCGCCCTTTTGCTCGGCGTAAGCCAGAATATCGTCGAGCTCGCAGTACTTGAAGTCGGTGACTTCTGCCACGAAACCCTGATGTTTTTTGCCGCCCGTTTCGCGGTCAAGCACTTCCTTGTCGTAGAAAAAAACCTTGATTCCGCGCGACTTCGCGTCGTCGATGATGCGTTGTGCGCCCACGTCCTTTTGTCCTTTTGCCGCGACGAGGCGGTCAATCGTGTTGCCCGATTTGATTGCCTCCGCGACGGCGTTCCTTCCGTAAATTTTCATCGTCTATTTCCTCTTTGCTTGTATTACCGGAGGTTTATTCCCCTAAAAAATCCCGAACCGCATTGTTGCGGTAGGTCGTAAACCTTATCGTCTTGCCGTCGGTTTCCGTAGGCTCGCTTATCTTTACGCACTCCCATTCGGGCAGCTCGTCCAGATTCTCGAAGAACACCTGCGCCTCGCCGTCCGCGTTGACCTTGGTCACCAACGCTTCGCCGCAGTACGGCAGCATCGTGCGGTAGAACATCGCGCCGCCGATAACGTAAATATCCTCTTTTTCGTACTTTCGCAGCGTTTCTCTCATTTCGTCAAGCGACTCGACTATAACGCAGTCGTCGCGCTTTTCGCCGCCCGGGTACAGCACGATATTGGTGCGCTTCGGGAGCGGTTTGCCGCCCGGGAAAGATTTCAGCGTGTTGCTGCCCATTATAACTACTTTGCCCAGCGTGGTTTCGCGAAAAAACTTCATATCCGCAGGCAGGTGAAACAACAGGTCGTTGTTCTTGCCGATACCCCACTTCTCGTCCACGGCTACTATCGCTATTATCATATCGCAACCTCGATTTTCGCGCCCAGCGGCGTGTATTTGTAGTCCTCGAGCTCGAAGTCGTCCGCCCTAAAGTCGTAAAAGTCCTTGACGTCGCGCTTTATGACGAGCTTCGGCGCAGGGTACTGCGGACGGTCGAACAGCATTTCGCACAGCGGAATGTGGCGGTCGTAGACGTGAGCGTCGGCGATGACGTGGACAAGTTCGCCGGGAACCAGCCCCGACACCTTTGCCATCATGACGAGCAGCACCGAGTACTGCGCAACGTTCCAATTGTTTGCCGTCAGCATGTCCTGCGAGCGTTGATTGAGTATCGCGTTGAGTTTATTGCCCGTGACGTTGAAAGTCATCGAATAGGCGCAGGGGTAAAGATTCATTTCGTGCAAATCCGCGTGGACGTAGATATTGGTCATAATTCTGCGCGAGTACGGATTGTGTCTGAGGTCGTACAGCACTCTGTCCACCTGGTCGAACTCGCCCTCGGCGTACTTGTGCTTCACGCCCAGCTGATAGCCGTAAGCCTTGCCTATCGAGCCGCTCTCGTCCGCCCACGAATCCCAGATGTGCGAGTTAAGGTCGCGGACGTTGTTGCTCTTTTTCTGCCAAATCCACAGAATTTCGTCCACCGCCGCCGCAAAATTGGTCTTTCTCACGGTGATTATCGGAAACTCCTCCGATAAGTCGTAGCGGTTGACTATGCAGAACTTCTTGACGGTGTGCGCCGGCGTTCCGTCCGCCCAATGCGGCCTCACGGGAATGTCTTTGTCCGACCACCCCGTTTCTATTATGTCTTTAAGGTTTGCCAAAAACACCTTGTCGGCTCTACTCATTGCCGTTACCTCCGTCGATAATTCCCGTACATTTATTCATAAGCTCGTTCAGTCTTTCGTTCTGCCCCGTCAGCCGCAGAAATCCCAGCACGCCCTCGAGCGCGGTCGCTTTCTTGTAGTCGGACAGCGCGGCGTTCTTCGCGTGCGACGGGTTATGGCAGTTTCTGCACCGTCGAGCCACTTCTTTTTCCTCTTCGGTAAGAACGGGCGTTATGCCCTCCAGCATTCTCGCCTGCGAAGCGGCGCAAACGTAGTCGCTCGCCATCTTGTGCAGTCTGCCCGACTTACAGTCGTGCTCGGTCACGAGTTTTTCTCTGACGAACAGCGTGAACACCGCGTCGCCGAGGAACGCGAGCGTGAGCGAATTGAGTTGTGTCGCGTCTTTACTTTCCATACGGAAACATTGTATCACATTTTCGGCTCAAACAAAAGCAAAAACGCGCCAAAACGCAAAACTATTTTTACGGCTTCCGAGGTCGATTGTGCGCCCATGTACCCGCTCGGCTCGCGTTCGGCGCGAAAAACCGAACAAATCGTTAAAAACTCGGAACAATACGCCGTTGCGTTCCCGGGCGCGGTTATAGTATACTGTTATTGTGCCGTGGGGGCTGGCGGCGCGCCGTCCTTTTTGTAGCACAGCGGACTGACTCCGACGTACTTTTTAAACATTTCGCTGAAACGCTCGATGGACGAGAAGCCCACCGAATACGCCACTTCGGTAATCGAAAGGTCGCCGTCGGACTTCAGCAGCGATTCCGCCTTGGAGATGCGGTAGCGCGTGAGGTAGTTGTAGGGCGAAACGCCCATTGCCGCGGTGAACACGGTGGTGAAGTGGGCGCGGCTCATGCCGAGCTCGCCGGCGAGCCTCGTCACGTCGAACGGACGGAAGTAGTTGTACTCGATAAACCGCGTCGCGCTCTTCACGATGTCGGGGCGTTTGGTCTTTACGGTGCGCTCCGACCTGATTCTGCCGAGAATCTTGTACACCAACCCCGTGAGCGCATACGCCATGTCCGTCATGTCGGTGCACGTCTTTATCACGAGCTCCAGCTCGTAAATAAGCTCCGCCGGCACCTCGAACACGTTGCCGTCGCCGAGAGCCGCCGCAACCAGCTTTTCCGCCTCCGCGCCGCGAAAGCCCAGCCAGACGTAATGCCACGGGTTATTCTCGTCCGCGCGATAATATGCGGACGCTCCCGGGCGAATGAGAAACGCCGTATTCTTTTCGAGGCGGTACTCTTTGCCGCCCACGGCAAATACTCCCTTGCCGGACTTGACGAAGTGCATGAGACAATAGTTGCGCACCGCAGGACCGTAGTCGTGCGACGGCGCGCACTCCTCCGAACCCGCGTCACACACTTCTATCGCCTCGCTGACGCTCTCGCCGAAAACGTAATATCCGTAAACTTTCTTTTTCTCGTTGTACACTGCCGTTTACCTCGCGGTTATAACCGCTCCGAAGCCCACGCTTCGGGCGCAAAAATTATAACAAATAATTAAAAACAAGTCAAGGAGAACCAAAACAATGAAAATTACTTTTCTGGGCGCCGGCTCGACGGTATTCGCCCGAAACGTGCTGGGCGATTGCCTGCTGAGCGAACTGAAAGACTATGAAATCGCGCTGTACGACATCGACGAGCGCAGGCTGGACGAGTCCTACGTCATCATCACTGCTATGCGCGACAAATACAACAAGTCCGTGAAAGTGGACAAGTACACCGACGCAAGAGAGGCTTTCCGCGGCGCGAATTACATCATAAACGCCATTCAGGTGGGAGGCTATGAACCCTGCACCGTGACCGACTTCGAGATTCCCAAAAAGTACGGCTTGCGCCAGACTATCGCCGACACTCTGGGCATCGGCGGCATTTTCCGCGCACTACGCACCATTCCCGTGATGAAAGCTTACGCCGACATCATGGAGGAGGTTTGCCCCGACGTGCTGTTCCTCAACTACACCAACCCCATGGCTATGCTGACGGGCTTTATGCAACGCTACACGGGTGTGAAAACCGTAGGGCTTTGCCACAGCGTTCAGGTGTGCGTGCCGGGGCTTGCAAAATCGCTCGACATGCCCGAGCTCAACGACGCGAAATGGAAAATCGCCGGCATCAATCACATGGCGTGGTTGCTCGAGCTCAAGGACAAGGACGGCAACGACCTGTACCCGGCGATGAAAAAGAAATTCAACGAGGTGCGCCCCGACTGGGACCTCGTGCGCCTCGACATGATGAACCACTTTGGCTATTATAACACCGAGAGCAGCGAGCACACCGCCGAATACCACCCCTACTACATCAAGGACAAGTACCCGGATTTTATCGAAAAATACAATATTCCGCTGGACGAATATCCGCGCCGCTGCGTAAGGCAAATCGAGGGCTGGGCAAAAGAGCGCGACGAAATCCTGAACGGCGGCGACGTGACGCACGAGAGAAGCCGCGAGTACGGCTCGCGCATTATCGAAGCCTGCGAAACCGACGTGCCCTTCCGTATTCACGGCAACGTGCTGAACACCGGGCTTATCGACAATCTGCCCCCCGAAGCGTGCGTGGAAGTGCCCGTAATGGTGGACAGAAACGGGCTTAATCCCTGCCACGTCGGCAGACTTCCCGAGCAGCTTGCCGCGCTGAACATGACCAATATAAACGTGCAGCTGATGACTATCCGCGCCGCGGTGACGAGGAAAAAAGAGGACGTGTACATGGCGGCTTACCTCGACCCCCACACCAAAGCCGAACTGTCGATGGACGACATAAAGAGCATGTGCGACGATTTGTTCGAGGCTCACGGCGATTGGCTGCCGAAGTATAACTGATTAAAACGCTCCGAGCGGCAAAAAAGCTTCCGTAAAAAACGGAAGCTTTTTTCTTTATTTCGGTTTTACAATTATGCCGCGGCTTTGTCCTTCTTTGTTTTTTCCACGAGTTTATTCACTCTCAGCATACGCATTGCGTTGAGTATCGCGAGCACGGCTACGCCGACGTCGGCGAAGATTGCCAGCCACATGCCCGTTATTCCAAACGCGCTGAGAATAAGGATAGCGGCTTTTACGCCCAGCGCGAACACGATGTTTTCATACACGATGCGCATCGTCTTTTTCGCGATACGTTTAGCCACGGGTATGGAAGCGAGGCTGTCGTTCATAAGCACTATGTCGGCTGCTTCTATCGCGGAATCGCTGCCTAAGGCTCCCATCGCGAGCCCCACGTCCGCGCGCATCAGCACGGGCGCGTCGTTTATGCCGTCGCCCACGAACGCCGTTTTTCTCTTGCGCCCGAGATACTTGGCGATATGCTCGACCTTATCGGCAGGCAGCAGCCCCGAGGCGTACTCGTCGACGCCTGCCTCGGCGGCAATCGTCGCGGCGGTTTTTTCGTTGTCGCCCGTCAGCATCACCGTCCTTGAACCCTCGGCTTTCAGCTCGGCAATCGCCCTCGCGCTGTCGGGCTTTATGGTATCGCCGATAACGATTGCGCCCAAATATTCGCCGTTTTTCGCGACGTACACTATCGTGCCGACTTCGTTTATATCCTCGGCAGCGACCCCGGCTCTCGCCATAAGCCGCTTGTTGCCGGCGTAGATGACCTCTTCGCCGCGAGCGGCCTTTACGCCCTCGCCGGCTATTTCCTCTATCCGATAATCGGACGGGGCTTCGCCGCCCGTAGCTTCTTCTATCGAGCGCGCAATCGGGTGCGTAGACAGTCTTTCCGCAATCGCCGCGGCGGCTAAGATTTCGTCGCGCTTTGCTTCGGGAAGCACTTTCTTGACCTCGAAACTGCCCTTGGTTATCGTGCCCGTCTTATCCATGACGAACACGTCCGTTTCGTTGAGCACCTCGAGGTAGTTGCCGCCCTTGACGAGTATGCCGGCTTTGGAAGCGCCGCCGATTGCGCCGAAGAACGACAGCGGCACGGAAATGACCAACGCGCACGGGCAGGACACGACGAGGAACGACAGCGCGCGAGTAAGCCAGGACATCCACACCGCCACGTCGCTTATTCCCAGAAACAGCGGCGGAACGACGGCGAGCAGCACCGCGCCGATAACCACCGCAGGCGTGTAGTAGCGCGCGAATTTGGTGATAAAGTTCTCCGCTTTGGCTTTTTCGGACGAAGCGTTTTCCACGAGGTCGAGGATTTTGGAAACCGTCGACTCACCGAACGCCTTGGTCGAGCGGATTTTGAGCGCCGCCGACACGCTTATCGAGCCGCTGATTACATCGGACCCCGGAGCCACGTCCACGGGCGCGGACTCGCCGGTGAGCGCCGCCGTATTCAACGTGCCCGTTCCCTCTACAACTACGCCGTCAAGCGGTATTTTCTCGCCGGGACGGACGAGAATAACCTCGCCGATTTCCACTTCCTCGGGGTCGACGACGATTTCCTCGCCGCCCCTTATGACCGTCGCCACGTCCGGGCGAATATCCATCAGCGAGGCAATCGACGCGCGCGATTTACCAACCGCGTAGTTCTGAAACAACTCGCCCAGCTGGTAAAACGCCATGACTGCCACGGCTTCCGGAAACTCGCGAACGGCGAACGCCCCGACGGTGGCTATGAACATCAAAAAGTTCTCGTCCAGCAGCTCGCCGCGAAACACGCCCGTCACCGCGCGGAAAGCAACGTCCCAGCCGATAAACAGGTAAATCGCAAGGTATATTCCCAGCCACATCCACACGCTCGTGTCGATTGCTTTTGCGTCGAGCGCTTTTTCGGTAATAAACGTCGCGCCGAACAGCACTATCGCCGTAACGACCCTGATGAGCGCTTTTTGATTTTTCGTCAGCTTCTTTTCAGCCATAATTCTCTCCGCGGCACACCGCCGCAAACGTATAATTGATAATACTTTCCGTTTCCGCACATAATGCGGAATACGATTTTGCTCATAATGAGCGGAACGCTTAGTCCGTAGAAAAACGCGCAGCGCTTAAAGAGCGGATTTTTCGATGATTTTGTACGAAACCGGTTGGCGGCGATACCTAGGTTATACGTCTAGCGAGGTTTCGTACAAAAGGGCGAAAACGTACAATCACACTTAAAGGGCGGATTTTTCGATGATTTTTTCCGGGAGCGAGGACGCTGTACCAGGACGTACTGCTATCGAGCTCCCGGGAAAAAGCGCGGAAAAGACGCCTTTAAACTGCCTTTAAGCTTTTATGATGCAGTCCGGCTCTATTTTATGACATACCTTCTTCATTTCCGCGATAATCTCGTCCACGGCGTTGTCGTCGCAGTCGAGCACGATTTTCTGAGTCATGAAGTCGACGGAAACGGAATTGACGCCCTTGATTTTCTCGATGCCGCGTTCCATTTTAGCGGCGCAGTTTGCGCAGTCCAAATCCTGAAGTCTGATTACCTTTTTCATAATAATGTCTCCTTTGTAACTATTTTTCAGTCGTTTTCGCGAAGGTGTTCCATCGCGGTCTTGTAAATGCGCGAGATGTGGTCGTCGTCGAGCGAATAAAAAACCTCTTTCCCCGACCTTCTCGCCTTGACGATTTTCGTCTGGCGCAGCGTGCGTAGCTGATGCGAAACGGCGGACTTCGTCATGCCCAGAATTTCCGCGATGTCGCACACGCAAAGCTCCTCGATAAACAACGCGGAAAGTATGCGCGTCCTCGTCGAGTCGCCGAAAACCTTGAACAGCTCCGCCGCGTCGTACAGCATATCCTCGTCGGGCATCGCCGCCTTTACCCTTTCCACCGCTCCCGAGTGTACTACGTCGTCGTCACAGCAATCGTTTACATATTTTTGTTCGTCGTCTGCCATTAGTTCTTCTCCTTCGCCTCGGGCGCAAGCTTGTTTCAACAGTTGAACATTTATTCAACTGTTTACATTATAATCCCCTTGTACTGATTTGTCAACGATTTTTAAGAAAAAAACGAAAGTTTTTTGTCGCGGATAGCAAATATTTAACGGCGATGAGCCTTGAAGTGGCTTTAAACTTGAAGTGGCTTTAAAATGATAACGCTTCGCTTGGTCCCTCGGCTATCCCCCCCGAAACGACATAAGGATTAGTATTCGCTCCATGCATGGGATTCCGCGTCGCGAACATCGCCCCATTGGCTCTGTTCGCTCCTCTGAATGACGTTTAAGGACGGAGAGCGCGCGTTATGTTTTAAAGTGTGCGCTATAATTTAAAATCAAACGAATACTTAGCCTTAATGGTTTACCTGCTTTCTCCCGCGGCAAGCGGATATAACCGGGCGGAGGCGGTCATACTAGGCGTAAAGGAGGCAAATATGAGCAAAAAGCATAAAAAGGACGTCAAAGGGCAAAAATCGGACGGCATAATACCCGAAAAGCCTGCGGACAAGGAGAACGCGCCCTACAAAAACCTCGCCGAATTCACGATGATACCGCCGCCCGGAGAGGGCGACAGCGTTTTCCCGTACTCGGGCAGCTGAAAAAAGGGGAAAACGCGACTGTGCGGCGGCTTTTACGCTTGACTTAACGCGCGCGCCGTCCTATAATATAAGGGCGCAGAGGCGCACAAGGAGATTAAAATGAGCGAATGTACTCATAATTGCGAAACGTGCGGCGAGGCTTGTCCGAGCAAGCAGAGCCCCGAGTCGATGCTGGAAAAGCCGCACGAGCTGAGTAAAATCAAAAAGGTAATTGCCGTGATGAGCGGCAAGGGCGGCGTGGGCAAATCGCTGGTCACTTCGCTGGCGGCGGTGGAAAGCGTGCGAGCCGGCTATAAAACCGCGATACTCGACGCGGACATTACCGGTCCGTCCATTCCGCGCTCGTTCGGACTGACGGAAAGGGCTACGGGCTCGGAAGCCGGGCTGTTCCCCGTCAAAACGCAGACGGGCATTTCTGTAATGTCGCTGAATCTTCTGACCGAAAACGAAACCGACCCGGCAATCTGGCGCGGTCCGATGATTGCCGGCGTGGTCAAGCAGTTCTGGACGGACGTAATCTGGGGCGACGTGGACTTCATGTTCGTGGATATGCCGCCGGGAACGGGCGACGTGCCGCTGACCGTATTTCAGTCAATCCCCGTCGACGGCATTATCATAGTCACCTCGCCGCAGGAGCTCGTGTCGATGATTGTGGAAAAAGCCGTCAATATGGCGCGGCTGATGAACATTCCCGTGCTCGGGCTGGTGGAGAACATGAGCTATGTGCTCTGCCCCGACTGCGGCAAGAAAATCGAAATTTTCGGCAAGAGCCACTCGGGTGAAATCGCCGAAAAGTACGGCATCGAGGTTTTGGGCAAGCTGCCTTTCGATACAAAACTCGCCGCCGAAGTGGACGCAGGTCGAATCGAAGCGAACGACTGCACCGCGCTAAGCGGCGTGGGAAAACTGCTGAAATCGATGCTGAACAAGTAATCAAACGGCAAAAAACCGCAACCCTGTTTTCGGGTCGCGGTTTTTTATTGTCGTTATATCTTTTAGTCGCCGTTCGGCAGGTAAATTTTGAACACCGTGGGGATTACGTCGGCTTCGCCCGTGATGTCGGGAGTCTTGAGCTTGGATATGTTGAACGCGCGTTCGGTGTAGTTTCCCCACCACGCTTCGTTGATAACGATATACTGTGCGGAAGTGTTTGCCGGGCGGTCGGCTTCGAGGTTTCTGCCGCCGTTAATCCAGCCCTCGGGGCGGTACTGCCAGCCGCTCGCAACATAGATGACCGAACCCACGGGCAAGTCGGCTTTTGTAAACTTCGCGGTGGCGTAATAGTTCCCGGAAATTCCGCCCGACGAGATTAAACCGTAGTAATCGCCGCTTGTATTGGACGAATAGTAATAGCCGCGCGAAAAAGTCAACTCTTTCTCGGTTTTGCCCTCTATGCTCGACGCGTCGGCGACAATACCCGGCGGCGCGTAAGTCGATTGGGTGACGGCAAACGGCGTTTTAAGCGCGTTTATCGCGCTCTCCTTGGCAATCGCGATTTGCGTTGCGCCGAGTCCGCTCGGCGCGTAGGCGAGCGAACGAATGTCCGCTTCGCTCACTCCCGTCATTTTCGACACGAACGTAAGCGCGGCGATATACCGCCCCAGCTCGTAGGTCAGGTGGTCGGCTCCGTCGCGCGTCAGGTTGTCGCCCACAACCGACGTTCTGGCGTTCTGCACCGCAGTGCCGTTGGGTATGATTGCCACAAAGGTTTTGTTGGGCTCAACCTGCGACTTTACCGAGCTTATTATGCTGTCGTACATCTTTTTCTGACTGTAATCGTACTTGGCGAACTCGTCTCTCACCCTGCCGTCCATGTACGCCCAGGTCATGTTGAACGCAAAGCGCACGTTCGGGTTGGTGGCTTTGGACCTGACGTAGTCCATCAGCGCGCCTATATTACCATAGCTGCCGGGAACGCCGCTCATGCTGCTGCCCTGCTGCAAAATAATGAAATCCCACGGTTTGAATTTAATTCCCTCTTCCATCGTGGACAGCTTTGCGGTATTCATGTTGTCTTCGGCGGTGTTGAGCTCGCCGTTCTTGTCGAAGTAGCGGAAAATATAGTTTCTCGGATTCGACTTCAAAAAGTTAAGGTGCATGTCAATCGTGCAGCCGGGGTGGTACAGCGTCGCGATGTCGACGGAGTCCAATCCCAAACCTTTCGCCACGTTGTACGACAAGTCGATTGTGTCGTCCGAATAGCTGTTGCCGATGAACAGTACGCTGATTTTGCTCTTGTTTTCTTTTACGTTCACGTTAAAAGTCCTCTCTAAGCCCTCTTCGAGCTTGATGTTTACCGTTATCTTATATTGTTTGCACTCGGTCGCGAAGTCGTCGGGCACGATGACCTCATATTCCGATTTTTTAAGGCTGTATTCCGAACCGTCGTCGTACACGAGCGTTACGCTCGCGTTCTCGCAGTCGTAGCCGTACAGGTAATAGCACTCCGTGGGAAAGCCGTCGTAGCTTATCGACTTGTAGGGCTTCAGCTTCACCACCGCGTCATACGCGGCGTCGCGTTTGACGGTGGCGACAGACGACGATATAATTTCCTCGCTTCCGCGCTCGCGCCAGCCCGTGACCTCCACCGCCGAGCCCACGGCAAAATCGGTCGGGAACGCAAATTCGCTGCCGTACCCGAGCTTTTTCGTAGCGCCTATCTGCTCGCCCATATAGTAAAAGCCGATTTTATACGAGTTTACCGAATAATAAGCCGTCAACGTAATGTCCTCGGTCACTTTGCGCTCGGAAACGTAGTTCCATTTCACCAGCTTGCCGTCGGGTCGCTGCCAGCCCTCGAAAGTGTGCCCCTCCTTGCTCGTGTCGCATTTGGGGTCGGCAATCGTTTCTCCGGGATTGAGCTCCTGCGTTTCCACCGTTTCGCCGTCAATCACGAACGTGACGGTGCACGTCGTCTTGCCGCCCGAGCCGCCGTCCGTACCGCCGCTGCTGCCGGGATTATCGGGATTGTCGGGAAGCGGCGTTTCTCCGCAGCCGCAGAGCGCGAACAGCGCCGCCGTCAGCACGAGTACCGTCGTAATAAAAAATCTTTTCACCTCGTAGTCCTCCGAAAAAAATAAGAGTCACGCCTGCCGCGCGGAAACCGCACGACGAGCGTAACTCCTTAATAACGTTTTACTTTAGCGAAAGCGCAGTTTGCGCGCCTCCGCTATTAAGCTTGCCTCGGCGTTTCACCGAAGCGCGTTTTACTTGCCCTTCTTTGCCGAGGGCTTTTCGGGCTTTGCCTTTTCGGACTTGCTCGTTTCGGGCTGCTCGGCAGCATTGAGCGCGACGGACTTATCTACGGGCTTTTCGGGTTGGACTTTGCCGAGGTAGTCAGGAAGTTCCATGCCCACCGAACGGAAAAGTTCGCTTAGCGGCGGCACCGATTTATAAAGCCCCGATATAAAGCCTGCGGTCGAACTCTTTTCGCCGTTCGCGCCGCCGTCCCACACGGTAACCTTGTCTATCTTGATGTTCTTGATTGCGTCCACCTGAATGCGCGTAAGCTCCTCGAGCTTGTCGGCAATCATCATCTTGACCGCGCTGTCGGCGGCTCCGCTTGCCTTCACGAGGCTGTCGAAGCCCTGCGCCTGACGGGAAAGAAGCTCGTACAAGCCGCGCGCTTCCGCTTCCTTGACCGCGTAGATTGCGTCCGCTTCGCCGCGCGCCTTTCTTCTCGCCTGCTCCGCCTGCGCTTCCGCCTCGAGCTCGAGACGGTGCTTTTCGATTTCGGCTTTGACGATGACGTCCGCCTCAAGGGTGCTCTGCTCGCGCTTTGCACGCACTTCTTCGGCTTCGCGCTGCGCCTCGTAAGCTTCTTTCAGCGCGTTTGCCTGCGCTATCTTTTCGGCTGCGGTCGCGCGGCGTTCCGCGTCCGCTTCCGCCTCGCGGAGGTCCGCATTCGCCTGAGCTATCTTGGCTTTGGCCAGGTTTTCGCCCTCTACCGCCGCTGAGTTAGCCTTTGCTACGTTTATGCGCTGGTCCATGATTGCGTTGGCTTCGCCTATCGCGCCGTCGCGGTCGCGCTCGGCAACCGATTTCTTTGCGTCGTTGATTGCCTTGCTTGCCGCTTCCTTGCCGAGAGCCTCGATGTAGCCCGACTCGTCGCGGATGTCGGTTACGTTGACGTTGATGAGCTTCAAACCGATTTTTTTGAGCTCGGTTTCCACGTTTCTCGAAACCTCGTCGAGGAACTTGTCGCGGTTGGTGTTGATTTCCTCGATGTCCATAAGCGCGACTACCAGACGGAGCTGACCCAGGATAATGTCGCTCGCAAGGTCCTGTATGTCCGCCATGCGCAGTCCGCGCAGCCTCTCGGCGGCGTTCTGCATGATGCCGGGCTCGGTGGAAATGCCTACCGTAAAGCGCGAGGGCACGTCCACGCGGATGTTCTGATGCGACAGCGCGTTTTTAAGGTCGACGTTCAGCGATATAGGCGTGAGGTCGAGGAAGCTGTACGCCTGAAAGAACGGCCACACGAACTGCGCGCCGCCGTGAATACACTTGCTCGACGCCTGCGGAGCGCCGCCCTTAGCGCGTTTCAGTTTGCCGTAAATGACCATCACCTTGTCGGACGGGCATTTCTTATAGCGGCTGATAAAGACCATAAGCATGATGAGCAGCAGCACTACCGCCACGACGATTGCCGCGATAAGTCCGGCTACCCAGCCTTCTACGGAAAATAAATTCATTGAGTACTCCTCCATAAAATTAGTTTTTACAATTTTCCGGTAAAAATTTTAATCAACATAATTATTAAAAACGGCGTCGCGATAATCGCCAACGTTATCTTCACCCACTCCCACGCTTCGGTAAGCCCCGACAGAATATAACCTCTTTCGCTCAGCGGCTTATCACAGTCGTTATCCTCGATAACGTCGCGATTGCGGTCTAATTCGTCGAAGTCGGTTACGTCGCGATTGTCGTTAGTTTCGCCGACGTTTATTACATCGCGATTCGCGTTTTTGTTTTTCCTGTTATTCGTTTTGTTGCCGGTACTTTTCTTCCCTTCCATCGTTATTTTACTCAGCTTTTTCGTCCGGTGCTTCGGGCTTTGTCGCAACCATCGGTTCAACCAGCACGAGTTGTTCGGACAGAACAGCTTTTATCACGCAACGACTGCCGGTAGAAAGCGGCTCGTCGCTGTCGGTGACGGCGGCGCACTCGGTGAGCGCGTCCTGCACGACCACGCTGATTTTACCGCTGCCCGTTCTCTTTGCCGGTATCGTGAGATAAACCTCGGCTATTTTGCCCACGGCAAAGCCCATTTTGCGGTTGCCGTCGGACTGAAACGAAAGTATGGCGCGCATGAGGTACGCCACACCCACAGCCGCCGCGCAGCCTGCCGCGACGCCGATGAGCACCGCTCCCCACCAGGGCAGGAAGTACGCCATGGTGTAGGTTATCCAGCCGCCCAGCGCAAAGAACGCAACCACCGTGCGGAAAGACACGATTCTCAGTCCGCCCGCTTCCGCAATGCCGTCGTTGTTGAACGCGTCTTCCGCGCTGTCGGGGATTCCGCAGTCGAGGTCGCCGCAGCCGTCGATGTCGGACGTGTCGCCGTCGAAACCGCCGTCGCTCCCCAGCCCTATCAGCATCATCACGAGCTGAACGACGAGAATGACGGAAGCCGCCGCGGCGAGAATAAACGCCGCCTGATGCGTGGCGGTGAGTCCGTCCCACCAATTACCTGCCGCCGAACAAAAAATCATTTTTTACCTCCGCCGAAATAGTCGTACCTAGGGAAAAACGAGCCGAAAGGGCTCCGCGCCCTTATTACATTATAAGTATAGCACGGAGCCTGAAAAAATTCAATATTAAAATAATAAATTATCGATTAAAATATGATTAGAAATTTCAGCCGACAACGCAGTCTATGCCTATTCTCGCGTAAAAGTCCGAATAACGGCGCATCTTGTCGCAGTACTGTTTCTCCTCGCCGCCGAAGGCGTAGTCGAGTCCCAGCGCGGCGTACTTTGCCGAGGCGAGCGCGTTGAACGGCAGCAACTTCACCCTGCCCTTGAACCCGATGTCTTTAAGAAAGTCCGCAGCAGCCGCGAAATCGGTTTCGGCGTCGTTTACTCCGGGTATGACGGGCGTTCTTATCTCGATTTCCGAGCCGAACTCCACGGCGCGCGCGAGGTTATTAAGAATGGGAGCGTTGTCCGCGCCGGTAAAGTCGCGGTGGCGTTCGCCGTCGATGATTTTGAGGTCGAACAGCAGCTTGTCGACGACTGGCAAAAACCTGTCGAATACTTCGGGGCGCGCGTAACCCGAAGTGTCCAGCATCACCGAAACGCCCTCGGCTTTTACTTGCCGCGCGATTTCCAGCGAGAACTCGGGCTGAAACAGCGGTTCGCCGCCCGACAGCGTTACGCCGCCTCCCGAATTATCGAAAAACGGGCGGTCGGTAAGCGCGCGTCGCACGGCTTCCTCCGCGGTTATTCGCTCGCCGTACAGTTTGAGCGCGGACGAAGGACATGCCCGCTCGCATTCGCCTCTGCCCGTACACGCGGCTCTGTGAATTACGTGTTCGCCGTTCTTTATCTCGTGCACGCCGCTGCCGCACGCAGAAACGCATCTGCCGCAACGCACGCACTTTGCCGCGGCGAACGCGAGCGACGGCTTGGACGTCAGCGTTTCGGGGTTGTGGCACCACCTGCACCTGAGCGGACAGCCCTTGAGCGCGACGGTCGTGCGGATTCCGTCGCCGTCGTGAGTGCAGAATCGCCGTATTTCGGAAATTATGCCGCTCGTCATTATTCCGTTCCCTCCGCAATTTTTATAAACGTATCCTGCTGCTCGGGCGGCAAGTCCACAAAGTACGCGTTCCAGCCGCACACGCGCACCTGCAACGTGGAGTACTTTTCGGGGCACTGCTTTGCCTTTTTAAGCTCCTCCGACGAGAACACGTTGAAATGCACCGCAAAGCCGCCGAGCGCAAAGTAGGTGCGCACCAGCGCGGCAAAAGCGTTCAGTCCGTCGTCGCCCGACACCGCCGAGGGATGAAGTACTACGTCCAGCACTCCGCCGTTCGGAGCGAGCGCGGCGTCGGCTTTGGCAACCGACGACAAGAGCGCGGTCACGCCCGACTTGTCTTTGCCTACGGAAGCGCACGAGTTTTTGGAAATCGGCTCGCCGCAACGTCTGCCGTCGGCGCTCGCCGCCGTACCCTTGCCCAGCCAGAAGCAGTTGTCAATCGAGAACGCACCCATGCGGAACAATCCGTTCCTGCCGTTACACTTTCCATTGAACAGTCCGCCGATATAATCGTAAAGGTCGGTGTAAAGCGCGTCGACGGCTTCGTGTCCGTTGCCGTAGCAATCGGACTGCGTGGCCTTTAACCGCAGTTCGTCCGCGCCGCGCCAGTCGTTTTTAAGGATTTCGGTAAACTCGCCGAGCGTAACGCGCCGCTCGTCGAACACCAGCCATTTAATCGCCATAAGGCTGTCGACGGCGGTGGCAAGCCCGGTGACGTTAAGTCCCGAGTTATTGTACTTCGCGCCGCCCGTGTAGGCGTCTTCGCCCTTCTCCACGCAATCGGCGAACGTCGCGGAAGTCAGCGGAGCGGAAGTCACGAGGTCGTAATGTTTCTCATACGCGGCGGTGATTTCCATCGCCTGTTCGGCGGCGTAGCGAAGCCGAAGCTTCAGCGCGGAATAAAGCTCGTCGAAGCTCTTATAGTCAGAAGGATATTCGAGGTCGTCCGCCCTCACGCCGAATTTAATATCGAAACCGTGACCAAGCGCGATTTCCAGGCTTTTCGGCACGTTGATAAGTCCGCAACACGACGAGGGCATTTCTTTGCCGTAAGCGGCAGGCTCGTAGCAGCCGATTACCGTGTAGTCGCGCGCGTCCTCCGCGCTCTCTCCCAACGTTTTCGTCAGTCCTTTTATTACCGCGTCGTCGGAAACAAAGACAAAACTGCTGCTTCCGCGCCTTATCCCGTCAAGTATCGTATTCATGAGGTCGTCCGGGAAGTCGCGCGTCACGCGGACGTGGATTTTCGGGTCGTAAAGCCCCGTTTCGAGGTACACTCGCACCAGCTCGTAGCTGAGCGGATTGACGGCTGTTTTTCCGTCTGCCGTCTGTCCGCCGATAAAAAACGGCACGTTCGCCGTCGCGTGAAACGAGGCGAGGTCGCGGTAAAACTCGGCTATTACTTCGGCGTAGTCCTCGCGGCTCTCGCGTTCCTCCGCTATATCCGCGGCGTAGTACGGATACAGCTCGTCGAGTCCGCCCAGCGAACGCACGGCGCAACCCTCCGCCTGCTGCACCGCGACGTAGTACAGCATAATCAGTTGCAAAGCCTCGTGAAAGCTCGTCGGCGGCTCGTCGGACACTCGCGTCAGCCTGCTCGCAAGCGGCTCGTCGCCGTTCATTCTCGCGAGCGCGGCAAACCGCCTGACAAACGCGCCGAACGCGCCGAGCGCAAGCATACTCGCGTCATAGAACGCGAACCTTTTCTCGTCGCGACAGTCCTTTTTGCGTTTTTCCAGCCGCTTTATAAGTCCGCCCACGCCGAGTTTGAGAAGCGCGCGGAAATCGGGCATCGAGTGCCCGAAATCAAGTCCGCCGATAAAGTCGCACAACTTAAGATGTTCCTCTCTCTTCTTAAACTCGTCGGCGCACACGCCTTTGTCCAGCTTCAACCCGACGTCGCCCCAACGAATATCCTCTATCGTCCTGCCGAAATCCGCCTTATAGGCAAAGCCGTCGCCGTGCCTAAGCGTAATCCGCGCGTTCTCCAATGCGAACGCAATCAGCCGCGCACGCCGGGCGCACGCGCTTTCGGATTTGTACTTTTCATTCAATTCAATCAGTCCCGAGCGCAGTCCGTCAGCGTTCAGTCCGCACGAAATGCTTGTCTTTTCCTCGTTTTTGTCCATAAATACCTCGGCTATAAGCAAAACTTCCCTGCAATCATAATATCATGCAAGGAAGCTTATATGCAATACACAATTCGGTATTTTTTATACTTTTCGGTACTTTGATTTGAACTCGGCGTATTTTCCGGGCGTAATGCCGACGTTTTTGGTAAACGCGCGGTTGAAATAGTACTCGTCGGAAAAGCCCGACTGTGCGGCGACGGCGGAAATCGAACAGTCGCCCGACTCGAGCAGCGCCTTGGCTCGCCCCAGCCGCAGCCTCGTCAGGTAGCGGACGGGCGAAACGCCGTAGGCCTCAATGAACAATCTGCGAAATTGCGACTCTTTCAGTCCGCACTTCTCGCCTAGCGCCGCCACGGAAAAGTCCGGGTCGGCATAACCCGAAAGCATGGCTTCACACGCCGGGCGCACGCGCTCGACAACCGCTCCCGTGCGGTAATCCCTGCCGCCGCAACGCATCACGCAGGCATAAACTTCGTACAGCGCGGACAACAGCGACGGCTGCCACCACTCGGCGCGTTCCAGAAAAGTCGCGTCCATTTTTCTGAACAGCTTTTCGGCCGACGCGGAATCGGCAACGCGCAACGCTTCGCCGCGATAGTTCTTCCCGTCGCTCTCGAAATCGAAGTCGACGAAAATGAAGCGGTATTCGTCCGTCAGTTTCTCAATCTCGTACACTCCGCCCTTGGGAAGGTACAGTATCTCGCCCGCCGACACCACGAACGAATAGTCCGAAAACTCATACCGCGCTCTGCCGCTGAGAATATAGACGAAACAGTCGGAGTAGCGCGGCGCGCCGCCGACGTTGCCAGTGCGCTCGAGCGCAATAAAATTTTCCAGCACGCAATGCGCCGCGACTATTCTGCGAAAATTCGATTTTATCGACTCGTACATTCCCGTTACCCTTAAAAATCAAGGCTTAACGACCGCGCACGGTAGCTAAGCCTCGTTTGTTTTTTATAGACTACCCGAGAGCTTTGCAAGGCTCTTGTTCAGCCTTTCGAGCACCCTGTCTTTTCCGAGGAGCTCCGCCATTTCCGTCGCGCCGCCCGGGGTGTTCTGCGCTCCGGTAATCGCGATGCGGAATATCCACAGCACTTGTCCTTTCTTATACCCCGACTTCTCGGCGTAGACAACGAGCGCGTCGTGCAGTCCGTCGAAATCGGTTTTGCACAGCTCGATAAGGTCGGGAATCATCTTTTTCGCGAGCTCGCAATCTGTTTTCCACTTAGCGTTGACAAACAACGCGGTATCGTAGCCGTCGAACGCCGGCAAAAACTCGGTGAGTTTGCCTACGTCCGCAAGCGTTTCGCAGCGGTTCTGCAAAAGCGTGGCGAGGAATCTGAGGTCATAGCCTTTAAGGTAGTCGACTTTTTCCATGAACGGCAGCGCTTTGTCGTAAAAATCGTCGGGCGTAAGCTCTTTTATATAGCACGAATTGAGCCAGCGCATTTTCGCTTCGTCGAATATCGACGCGGACTTACTCAAGCCCTCGACGGAAAACATTTTTACCATCTCGTCAAGGCTGAACTTCTCGCAATCATTCTTCGGGCTCCAGCCGAGCAGCGCAATGTAATTCATCACCGCTTCCTTCAAGTAACCCTTTTTGATAAAGTCCTCGTAGGACGCGTCGCCGTGACGCTTGCTGAGCTTGTGCTGAGCGTCGCGCATGATGGGTTGCAAGTGCATATAGTTGGGGATTTCCCAGCCGAACGCGCGGTAAAGAAGATTGTACTTGGGCGTGGACGAAAGATACTCCACGCCGCGAATGACGTAGTTTATCTTCATCAGGTGGTCGTCGATTACGTTGGCGAAGTTGTAGGTGGGCATGCCGTCGGACTTTATGAGAATATTGTCCTCGAGCTCCTTGTTGTCGACGGTTATGTCGCCGAAAACCATGTCGTGATAGGTGGACGAGCCCTCCTCGGGAATGTTCTGGCGAATGACGTAGGGCTCGCCTGCGGCAATGCGGCGTTCTACTTCCTCTTTTGGTAGACGCAGACAGTGCTTGTCGTATTTCGTCGCGCCCTTTTCGTGCATTTCTTCCAGCCGCTCCTTGGTGCAGAAGCAGTAGTATGCGTCGCCCTGCTCGACGAGCCGGCGGGCATACTTAAGATATATATCCTTGCGTTCGGACTGAACGTAGGGACCGTAATCCCCTCCCACGTCCGGACCCTCGTCGTAGTCGAGTCCGCAATCTCTCAGCGTGCGGTAGATAATCTCCACCGCGCCGTCGACGTAGCGCCCCATATCGGTGTCCTCGATGCGAAGAATGAATTTACCGTCGTGCTTTTTTGCGAAAAGATAGGCGTAAAGCGCGGTGCGCAAGCCGCCGATGTGCAGATAACCCGTGGGGCTGGGCGCAAATCTCGTTCTTACCGTTTCCATTTGGTGCTCCTCTGTTGACAAATTTCCGGCATGGGAGTATAATAATCACGAATCGGATTTATAACCGCCGCCGAAACAGGCCTCAGCGATAATTATAAATCAATTCGCGCGTTTATGCAAGCGTTTTCGGGGCTGTGCGGCTTTCGCTTTGAAGATATAGCCCCGCTACCCCCTATTATGCACGACGCAAGGAGCTTAATCTATGATTGACAATCGCGAACAATTTTTGAAAGACTTAGCCGAAATCGTCGCTTTCGACAGCGTTGAGAGAGAACGCAGCGCCGCCGACGCGCCCTTCGGCGCAGAAGTACGCGGAGCCCTCGATTGCTTCCTTAACAAGGCTTCGTACTACGGACTGAAGGTGGGCGAAAACGGCGGCTACTACGGCTGGGCGGAGTACGGCGACCCCGAAAAGCCGCTTATCGGCATTCTCGCGCACGCCGACATCGTGCCGGCAGGCGGCGGCTGGACGAGCGACCCCTTTACCGTGCGCCGCGACGGCGACGTGATTTACGGCAGAGGCGTAGCCGACGACAAGGGTCCGCTGGTCACGATGCTGTACGTTCTCAAAAAGTTGCGCGACGAAAAGGTAAAGCTTCGTCACCGCGTTCGCCTTATCGTGGGCTGCAACGAGGAAACGGGCTCGCTGTGCCTTAAAAAATACGCCGAAGAAGGCGAAATCCCCGTCGTATCGCTCGTGCCCGACTCGGACTTTCCAGTCATTAACAGCGAAAAGGGCATACTTCACACCGACGTCGCGATTACTCCCGACGAGCAGTTTGCTTCTTCCGTCGCTTCCCTCCGCGCCGGTACGCGCGCCAACGTCGTGCCGGGCGAAGCGAGCGTGACGCTGAAAAGCGGCTCGGCTGCATGCGAAAAGCTGCGCGCGCTGATAGCCGCGTTTTCCAAAGAGGACGTGTTCTCCACCCCCGAGCTCGCCGAAAACCTGATGCGCGTGGGAGCCAAGCCCTCGTGCTTTGCCGTGACCGAGAATAACGACGGCTTGACGATTACCGCGAGCGGCATTTACGGACACGCGATGGCGCCCGAAAAGGCGGACAACGCGCTGTGGAAAATCTGGGCGGCGCTGGAGGCGCTTATCCCCGGCAGCAAAACCGTGGACGTAATATTCGACAAACTTTGCCGCCCCGACTCGGCAAGCGTTATCGGTGCGTACCGCGAGGACGCGGAAACGGGAAAACTCACGATGAACATGGGCGTTGCCGAATACGACGGCGGCGAGCTGACGCTCAAATTCGACTTCCGCCTGCCGATAAGCGCGAACCCCGACGAAACCGAATCCGCACTGAAATCGGTTTTCGGCGACGACGCAAGCATAAAACGCGCGCGGTTTGCCGATAATCTCTACATGCCCGAGGATTCGCCGCTAATCCGCACTCTTCTCGGCGTTTACTCCTCCGTCACGGGCAAGAAAAATCCGCGCCCCATTCAGACGGGCGGCGGCACTTACGCTCGCGAACTCCCGAACGCCGTGGCTTACGGTCCCACCGAGGAGGACGAGGTGACCGACCTTCACAACGCCGACGAGCACATCGCGCTCGCCTCGCTCGACAGGCTGTTCGACGTCTACGTCAAGGCAATCGAAAAGCTGGACGAGCTTTACTGAAAAATCAACGCGCTTCCGCGTATTTTGCCGCGGAGCAAAGGAGAATATCTTATGAAAAACGTAAATTCCGAGGAATTCGATAAGGAAGTTCTTAAAGCCGACGGCACCGTTCTCGTCGACTTCTGGGCGGCGTGGTGCGGTCCGTGCCGCGCGCAGGCGCCCGAGCTCGAAAAGCTGGAAAAGGAAACGAACGGCACGATTAAAATCGTCAAGGTCAACGTGGACGAAAACGGCGACCTCGCGATGAATTACGGCGTGATGAGCATTCCCTCGCTGCTCGTATTCAAGAACGGCGAACTCACGGAGCGCACGGTGGGACTTCATTCCGCCGACGAGCTGAAAGCAATGCTACAGTAACCCGAAAGCAAGCCTTAGTAAAAACGCCCGAAAAGGAATAGCATTATGGATAAGGATATATTAAAAAACGCCGAAAAGGAAGCCGGTTGGCTGGGCATTTTCCGCACTATCGCATGCGTGGGCGACAGTCTGTCGTCGGGCGAGCTGGTCTCCGTCGATAAAAACGGCGCCTACGAGTACAACGATTATTTCGAGTACTCCTGGGGTCAGTACATAGCAAGAAAATACGGCAATACCGTGTACAACTTCTCGCGCGGCGGCATGACCGCCAAGGAATATCTCGAATCCTTCGGCGACCGCATGCGTTTCTTCCGCCCCGAAGTCGCGGCACAGGCTTACTTCTTCGCGCTCGGCGAGAACGACCTGTTCGGAAGAAAGCAGGATCCCGGCACGCCCGACGACTTCGACGACAGCGGCGCGGATCCGCTTCGCGACACTTTCGCCGGCTGGTTCGGAACGCTGCTCATGCGCTATAAAAACCTCCAGCCGCGCGCCAAATTTTTCCTTGTCACCATGCCCGACCGCTATGACGACGACGAATTCCACGCAAGGCTGAGACGCGCTCACCACGAGCTTATGCACGCAATCGCGAATAAAGTCGAGGGCGCTTATGTAGTCGATTTGTTCGAGTACGCGCCGCTTTACGACGAAAAGTTTTTCCGCCGCCACATGATGAACGGGCACCTAACGCCGAGCGGCTACCTCCTCTCCGCCGAGTTTATCTCGCGCCTTGCCGACGCGATTATCGACGAGCACATCGAGGATTTTCGCGAAGTCGGCTTTATCGGCACTTCGCTTGTCGAAAAAAGATAGACCGTAACCAAAAAAAATCGCGCCGGGCGATGCGTTTACCCGACGCTTTTTTTGTTATCGGCTTCTCTCCGATTTTTTGGTTCCGGCTTTTCCCGAATTTAACGCGGTCATTTTCCAAGCAGCATTTTAACCGCGTCGGCGACTTCCGCGCCGCTCAGCCGCGAGATATACTCGGCAAGCCGCGACACGTTGTCCTCGGGCTTGCCGCCGCGCACGACGCGCTTCGAGTACGGGTCGAAGTAGTCCGCGCCGCGTTCTGCCAGCCTGTCCTCCACCGCCTGCACGCGGTCGCGATGACACGCCACCGTCGAGCGGTACTTGTTTTGCAGCCGCAACGCGAGCTTTTTGTCGCCCTTTGCCGTTTCGGCGATAATCGCTCGGACGGACTTGCCCTGAGCCTTGCCCACGAGCACGGTTTCTATCAACGCGTCGATTTCCTCGCCCGTGAACACGTTAAACTTCTCGCGGCGCATTGCCACCGTGCGGATACCGAGCTTGTCGGTAAACTCGGGCAGCATTTCAAACAGCCTGAGCTGCGAGTAGTAATAGTTCCTGACGCTGTTGACGGATTTGCCGCTCGCCCTCGCCATTTCGCCGAACGCCGACGACAAGCCCTTGCCGCTGTCGGCAGCGCGCGCCGCGAGGTCAAAAAGCCGCTTCGTTTCGTCGATGCTCCATTTGTTATCCATAGTCTGACTCCCTGATTTACGATTTTACTTAATTATCGTCTTAAAAACGGTTTTTATACGTTTAATCTGCGGCATACGCAGGTTATATCCGCAATATACTAGACTATGATAAAAAATCTCTACGTCAAAAGCGATTTCGAGGCGGTGTTCCTCATAAACGGCGCGTTTACCGAGTGCGCCGAAAGTATTTCCATAGACGACGAGGCGGTCTACTTCATAACCGCACTGCCGCTGAACGCCGCGTTTCTCCCCTACACGGTCAAGCTCGCGGCGGCGGAAGTGCGCTCCAATCCCGAGCTTGCCAAAGTCTACTCGCTGTCGCCCTCGTGCGCGCTGCTGCGGCTGAGTCCGCGCTACGCCTACGTCTACTCGCCCTCGCAGGCAAGCGCGGCTAAGCGCGCCGATTCGCCCGTCGCGGCGTTCTTTTTCGCGGTCAAGGACGGCGATTTCGTTTCCGCGCGGCGTTATCTCACAAAGGAGCTGTCCGCGGCTGCCGACGACGAAGCCCTGTCGGCGTTCTTTGACGGCTATTCTGAAATCTTTCCCGACCCCGAAGCCCCCGAAAACGGCGGCGCTTTCTACCTCTCGGGCGAGGACGGCAATGCGTCGAGGTTTCGCTTCAAGCTCCGCGCGGGGCTTATCGACGACGTTACCGAGCTCGGCGGCAAATAATTATACTGCCAAATATTAAAAGTAATGCCAAAATATGAAAAATGCTTGCCTCCGCGGACGATTTAATGTATAATCGAAGTAGTGAAAACAAAGGAAAAACGAGGGTACGGGCAATGGACATAAACGCAAACAAGCACATCAAGCTGTTTATCGACGATTCGGACGACATGGAAAAGATGGCGAAGTGCTGCTATGCGCTGGCTTCGACGGACAGAATCAGGATTCTCAAGGGGATTATGTACTACCCCAAAAGCATTTCCACGCTGTCGAACGAAACGGGCATACCCATTTCCACGGTGTCGAGATATGCGCAGGACCTCGCCGAAGCCGGGCTTATATCCATCACTTATCAGCCCGGTATCAAGGGGCACACCAAGTTCTGCGCGCAGGAAACGCTTTCGTGCAATTTCGTTTTCGACGCGCAGCTTTTCAGCCGCCCCGACTACGGTCAGCGCGAGTTCGTCACGGAAATGCCGATAGGCATGTTTTCCTCGTGCACGGTCACGCCGCCCTGCGGCATGCTGGGCGCGGTCGAGCCGCTTGCGATAAAGGACAACCCTGCGGCGTTCTTCTCTCCCCAACGCATGAACGCCGAGTGCATTTGGTTCAATACCGGCATGCTGGGCTACACCTTCCCCGTGCCTGCCGAGTTCATGCACGAGCGCACTATGCAGTCGCTGTCGTTCTCGTTCGAGGTGTGCTCGGAGGCGAATAACTACAACGTGAATTGGCCCAGCGACATCACCGTGCTGATAAACGGCGTGGAAGTGCTGACATTCACTTCGCCCGGCGACTTCGGCGGCACGCGCGGCAAGTTCACGCCGTCGTATTGGCCCGTCACCTGCACACAGTACGGACTGCTGAAAAAGATTGAAATCACTCCGCTCGGAACCTCGCTCGACGGCGTGTCGGTCAGCTCCGAACACACTCTCGACTCGCTGGGTATACGCGGCAGCGGCACCGTGCGCTTCGAGCTCGGCATCAAGGAGTCGGCGGTGCATCGCGGCGGCATAAACCTTTTCGGCAAAAACTTCGGCGACTTCAATCAAGCCATCATAATGACGATTAAATAGCAAGGAGCGCGAATTCGCCACCTTTAACCCGAATTTTATATTAGATTTCTTTTTATTTAGTTTTTATTTTGGTAGAATAGTTATTGTAAATGGTAACACTACACTTTCTACAGCAAGTGCAGTGTATACTTTTTTCAAGCGAAGAAAAAAGTATCAAAAAAGTCGCCGGGAACACTATAGATTGTGTCCCCGGACCCTCGCAACTCTTTTAAAGTCGGGAGTAGGAAATAGCATATTCAACGCGTAACAACCGTGGCTGTGTCTTAAACCGAAAAAATAAAACGTGCAGCCTCCGTTTTACATCGTCATTCAGAGGAGCATAATACAAGCCACGGCTGTCAAGGGGCTGTATTATACGACGTGGAATCCCCTGCATGGAACGATTACTTAGCCCTATAAAACACACAAAAAGCGGCTGCCGTGACGACAGTCGCTTTTCGTTCTCGTATTTTGTTTTACACTCTTTTAAGGTTGATTTCCCTTATGCGGAGCTTTTGCGCTTCGGTCAGCTTGTCCGTTCTGTCGGCGCGGTAAAAGCCGTTTACCTCCTGCTCGACGTCGTAAAGCTGCGTGTAGCAAAAACCAGACAGTTTTTTCGCCGATTGCACGAGCGTGATAAGCTTTTCATAACGGTCAACGAACTCGTCGCCCTCTCTTTCGCGTTTACCATAGCCCCAGCCGCTCTCCGACAGCACCGCGCCGCGATTGATTTCGCCCGTTTCCTCCGAGTCGAAGCTGTCCGCAAGGGCTATGCCGCCGCACTCGCTGAACGACACGGGCTGACCGCCGCGATAACGCGCGTCCGATTGGGAACAGTACAACAGCGGCACCTCGAGCTCGTCCGCTTCGTCAAGCCTGGTCAGGTACTTTTGTAAGTCCTCGGTCTTTTCATAGCTGTGAAAGTCGAACAAATCGGTTTTTTCTCCGTGCACGCCGCCCGAAACGTCCACGCAGGGACGGGTTTCGTCGACGCGCTTGGTAAAGTCGTAGACCGCGGCGGCGAATCTGCCGTCGCCCAGCTTGTCGGGCTCTTCCCACGCGCCCCAAACCTCGTTTAACGGGCACCAGGTGATTATCGACGGGTGATTGAAGTCGCGGCGCACCGCTTCCTCCCACTCGGCGAGAAACTGCCCCAGGTGGTCGAGCGACGAATAGTCGATGCCCCAGCTAGGGTACTCGCCCCACGCCATGTACCCTGCCTTGTCGCAAACGTACAGAAGCCTCGGGTCGGACAGCTTCTGGTGAAGCCGCACGCCGTTGAAGCCCAGCGCTTTGCCGCGCTCGACGTCGGCGGCGAATTCCATAACGCTACGGGGCGTGTAAACGCCGCCCGTATAATAGCCCTGGTCCATCACGAACCGCTGAAAAATCGGTTTGCCGTTCAGCGTATATTCCATACCGTCATAGCGCGTTTCCCTCAGCCCGAAGTACGAGCGCACTTCGTCGCCCTCGTATTCGATAACGACGTCGTAAAGGTTGCCCTCGCCCTCGCGCCATAGCCGAACCTCGCTCAGCTTTATCTCAAACGTTGTCCTATACGCGATTTCGCCGCTCGCGCAGCCGACTTCTCTGCCGTCAAACAGCACGCGCACGCGATAACTCCCCTTGCCGGTGGTCAGAAGCTCGACGTTCACCGACGAGTTCTTAACGTCGGGGCGGAAACAGAAGTCGCGGACGCGATTTTCGGGCACGGTTTCCAGCCATACGGGCTGCCATATTCCCGTCACGCGCGTGTAAAAGCACCCGAACGACTGCTTTTTGTACGACTGCTTGCCGCGAGCGGAGTTACTTAGGTCGCCCGTGCGCACTCGCACCGAAAGTTCGTTCTCGTCGCGCTTTACATAGTCGGTAATATCAAACTCGAACGGCGTATAGCCGCCCTTGTGCGAGCCGACGTAATTCCCGTTTACATACGCTTCGGCATAATAGTTCACCGCGCCGAAATGCAGTATCGTGCGCTTGTCGCCGATATCGCCTATCGTAAACTTGCGTTTATAATAGCAAAGCGGTATAAAGTCCTTGTAGCCTACGCCCGACAACTCGCTCTCGGGACAGTACGGCACGTTGATTTTTTCCCATTCTCCGCCGTCGCGGCGAAACGAGTACTCGCCGCACAGCAGCCGCGTGCTCGTTCGCCGTTTCAACGGATTGGGATAGTCAAGTATGTTTTCCATTCAAATCCTTGTAGTAATAACGATGTAAGTTTTATGTGCGTTTAAGCCTCGGCAGGTACGCCGAACACGGGCAAGCCGTCCACAATCGTCCAGTAACCCGAAGCGACGAACGCGGAATAGTCGTTACTTGCCTCTTTCATCGCCTCGTCGGAAGCGTAGAATGCGGCAAACTTGGAGTCCGGAGCGGTCGCGTTTGCTCCGCCTGCCCACTTATAATTAGCCGCAAGTTTTGCGTCGGAAGCCGCGCACACGAAGTACACGCCGTTCAGATAGCCCTCGTTCACCACCATATTGGAAGCGAGCGCGCTGCAGCCGGACGTAGCGGTAGTATTCAGCATTTTAACAATGACGTTTTTCGCCTTAAAACCGTTCTGCTGGTCTGCGCCGAAAGCGTATCTTCCCCAGCCTGCGCCGACGGACAATTCCATATATATGTTCTCGATGTTGTACATATCGCCTTTGCCTTTATCCGTAGACTGCGTAAAGAACGTATCGCCGCTTTTAGCGCCCGTTCCGTCACCGCAGCGCGCGTTCGTAAACGCAAGATTCTTGACGGTCGCGCCGGTTCCGAACTTTCCGATAAAGTACCTGTTCCACGCATCTATTCCCGTTACCGCTTCGGTAGTAATGTACAAATTCTTGATAGTATGACCTCTGCCGTCAATCGTGCCGTAGAACGCGTTACCTGCGCTGTTAGACATTGCGTTCGTATACTTTAATCCGTCGCTTTCGAAATCGAGGTCGGCGGTAAGAATAAAGTAGCCGTCGTATCTGTCGCTCGTTCCTGCAGCTGCCGCCGCATACGTTCCCATGGCGTTCATATTGGCTACGGTAGCGATTTTCTTGGTGACAAACAGCGTTTTATTGGTGACGATAACGGAGTCGTCGCCGCTTTTAAAGGTCGCGACTACAGCTTTTTCGCCGAACACGGTCGCTGCCGTTTCCGCACGGCTGAGCGTGATTTTGCCGTCCGCATAGGAGAACGCGGTCATGGTATTTCCGCCCACGGTGACGGACTCGAGCGTGCCGAACACGTCGACGTCGCTTATGTCGACGGTATAGGTTTCGCCGTCAGCCAGCGTTTCGACTTCGTTTATTTTGTGCGAAACCGCAGTGCGGACGTACTTCATGCTCGCCGGGTACGGCAGACCGTCGCCGGTGATTTGCCAGAAGTCCGCGCTCCTGAACGAGCTGTAATCGTTGTTCGCCGCTTTCATCGCGTCGTCGGAAGTATACACGCCGTAACTTCCCTTACAATCGTCGAGGCTCGCTTCAGCGGTGTTCGCGTCCTTGTAGTACTGCGCAAGCGCAATCTTAGCGGTAGAATCGCTCACGAAATACGCACCGTCAACGTAGCCGTCGGCCACGCAAATCTGGAACGCAAAATGTCTTGCATAAGCGTCGGCATTGCCGACTTTCACTATTACGTTCTTTATTTTGAGTCCTCTGATGCTCGAACCGAACACATTCGCTCCCCAAGTGACTTTGCCGAACGTGAGTTCGATGTAGACGTTCTCGACGGTGTAAACGCCGCTGCCGCTCGAACAGAAGAACGTATCGCCGCCGCTCTCCTCACTCGTGCCCATTCTCGCATTGGTCATGCCGAGGTTCTTAATCACGGCGCCGTCGCCGAGCTTGCCGATAAACGCCATGCTCCAACCGTAGGTACCTTTGGTGGTAATCGTGAGGTTTCTGATGACGTGACCTCTGCCGTCGATTACGCCGTAAAATGCGCCGCCGTCAGTGTTGGAAATTTCGCTGGTGTACTTGGTGCGGTCGTTCTCGAAATCGAGGTCGGCGGTAAGAATAAAGTAACCGTCGTAATTATTCGTGCCGGTAACCTGTTTTGCAATAGTTCCGATTTCGTTATATTCGGCCGCAGTAGCGAACGCCTTGGTGACCACCTCGGCGGTCATGACGTAGCTTGCCTTGTCGGTTTCAACCGTCATCGCGACGGCTTTTCCCATTTCGCTCTTGTCGGAGGTAAGCCCTGCGCGGTTGTAGGTAAGCGTGCCGTTCTCGGCGTCGAACGCGGAGAAAACGTCCGCGCCCATGACGGTCGCGCCGTTTACCGTGCCGTCGAGCACAATCGGTTTGTCCTCGAAGGTGAGCCCGGTGAAGTCGAGCTTAATCGTGCCGGTACCCTCGCCGCCGATTCTCTCCATAAGCACGCTCTTTTCCACCGTGATTTCGGGGCGGTAAGTGTTTACCGTGAGTTTGACGGGGTTATTTTTGTAGGCGGCGGTAAACGTCGCGGTGCCCTCGGCGATTGCCGTGAGCATACCGTTTTCGTAGGCGACGTACTCCTCGCCGTCAACCTGAGTCCACTCGAGCGCCATGTCGGACTTTTCGTCCTCCTCGTACACGTCAACGTTGATAGCCGTGGTGAGTAAACCCTTCATGCCCGACAGCGACAGGTCTACCCTGAAACCGTCCTCGGTGTTCTCTATATTCTCTCCGGCGCGATAGCTCACGCTAGAGTCGACGACTTTAATCGCTACGCTGCCGGCAAGGTTATGTCCGTAAACGCTCGCCGAAACCGTCCATTCGGTATCGCCGTAGGCTAAGCCCTCGACTTCGGCTTTTCCGTCGTCGCGCATTTTCACGGAGGCTATGCCCTCCGCCGCGCCGTCGGACAATCTCCAATCGTACTCGATGTTCTCGTCCTCGATTGCCTTGCCCTTCCACAGCGAAGTCACGTCGAACGCGTACTTGCCGTCCTTATCGAGGCTGACGGACGGATTTTCGATACTGAGTACCGGAGCGGTGCCGCCGTCGAATACCGTAACCGCGCACGTCGCTTCCGCGCCGTCGGCTGCGGCAGTGACGGTGGTTTTGCCCTCTTTCAGTGTCTTGATTTTGCCGCCGTCAACCGTCGCCACGCTCTCGTCCGAACTCGTCCACACGAGCGCGCTCGTCACGTTTTCGGCGGTTGCCGTCAGCGTGTACCCCTCGTGAAGCTCGATGGACAGCTCGGTCTTGTCGAGCGTTATCGCGGCTTTCGGAGTGTTATCCGCGTCGGTACCGGGGTCGGGCGTAGGCGTGGGCTCCGGGTCGCCTGCGCAGGCGACGGCGAAGCACGCGCACGCAATCAGCGTGACCAGTAACGTCAGCAATTTTGCAATACCTTTCTTTGTTCTCATCTTTTTCTCTCTCCTTTTTAAGAAATTCCCCACTGTTTAAACAGTTCGCTGAATGTATATTGTTTCAGACCGGTGAACGGGTCTGCTTCAACCAACCAATCGAAGCCCAGCGACTCGATGTCGTCCTTGAACGCCACGCGAGTGCTGTATAGCGCTTCGTTGTCGTAATTGCCGCTGTACAATTCAAGTAACGCGAATCTCGGGAATATGCTTTCCGCGAGAATGTGTTTTTGCAGCGCCTCGTACTTGCTTTGCTCGGCTCCCTTGTACTTTTCGATGCTCTTGTACGCCTCGTCGATGCAGTCGAGCCAACCCTCGAGCATGCGCTTGGGCCAATACTGCTCCTTGTTTATCTGCTCGTAGCAATAGCCCTTCACGTCGTCGGGATAGGTTTCCTGAAGCTCGCGCATCCACACGTTGAGCTCGTCGAAGTACCTGCGCATCGGCTCGGCGGCTTCGGCGAAGTAACCGTCGAAGAATTTGTCCACGAGTTCGACGTAATTGACGTTCACGTCGTACATTGCCTTTGCGTCGATATAGTCTTTAAGCCGCGTGAAGCCCGTCGGGTTCACCACGCCGTAGAACGCGCCGAGGTTGTTGACGTGCACCGCGTTGATTTCGGCGGCGTAACGGTAGGTTTCGACCAGACTGTCCCACGAATTGAACGGGTAAGCAAGGTGCGCGAAGTTAGTTTCGTACAGCCACAGGTAGATATTGTCGGTGAGCGCCGACCAGCCGTCGATGAGCGCGCGTGTGTCCGCGTTTTTCTCGTCGTAGAACGAGCGACTGTAATCGACGTCGGTGCCGTTGAGCGGCGCGATGTACACGCCCACATTGTCGTGAAGCTTCACGCTGTCGTCCACCGCGACGAGCTTGTCGTCCATGGTTTTGACGGGCGCCTGCTCCATGTAGTTGTAGGCGAAAATCAGAATGGTGAATTCGCGCGGTTCGCCGCCCTCTGCCGCCGCCTTGTCGTCAAAGTGTTTTTTCACTTTGTCCGCGACGGTGTTCGTCATCTTGATTGCCGCGGCGGACTCTGCCCCGTAAGTCGTGACCATTGCGCTGCACGCGGCGCACTCGCAACCCGACATACCGTCCTGAATGGTGAACGTAAGCGTGTTGCGTTCGGGGTACTTATTCAGCGTGTCTATCGCGACCGCCGTGACCGTATCCACCATTTCGGCGTACTCGGTTTCGTCGCCGTGCGCGGTGTAGCAAAGCTGCGCGCCGTTGTCGGAGTACCATTTCGGGTGTTTCTGCTGATAAGTCTTTTTCGGCAGATAGTCGAACGTATTATGCCACATATTTTCGCCTACCGAAGCGAAGATCCAGTTCGCGCTCTGGAAACCCATGCCGTACATTGCGTCGGGGTGATAAACGCCCATGCCGTTGCCGTCGCGGTGGAACGTGAAGTCGGGTTTTTCGACAATCTCCATGTCGGGTATCGTTTCGCCCTTGTTCTCGAAAGTCACCGCGTCGTCGGCGTACATCTCATAGCCGAACGTGTAGCGGAGAAACGCGAGCGTGCCTGACTGACAACCCATGGCGTGCTTTACGCCGATAAACGCCGAATTGTCCTTGGTGGTAAGGTAATAGCCCGTAACGCCTATTTCGTCCGAGGGCATCGTAAGCCCCGCCGTGTCAAACAGCGATTTTACGCCGATGACGATAAGCTTGTCGCCGCTCTCGTAGGCTTTCTCGTATTCGGAAGCCGGGATTGCGTTTATGTACGCGCCGCTCGCCGCGAACGCCTGCTTGACGAGGAATTCCGCGGCGCGCTTGCCGTGGTCGCCGTCCGCGTACACAATCGTGTAGTCGGTTTTGCCGTTCTCTATGAATTTGCGGTTTGCGTTCGCCGTCACGCTGATTTTGTGTAAGCCCTTGGAGCTGAGGTGGCTCTCGGACACAAGCTCCCGAGCCGCGGAGTCGGTGTTGTTCCCGTCGTTATCCTTATCGTCGTCGGGCTTATTTCCGCCCGAGCAACCCGTAAACGCCATGACGAGGGCGAGAAGCAACGCTATTATTCCCAATCTTTTCTTCATGATTTTGTCCTCCCGTTCACTCGTTTACCGTTATCGTCACGCGCTCGCTCACGGTGTTTCCGCTTCGGTCGCGCGCCACTATCGTTATCGTGTGCTTGCCCGAAACCGCAAATTTAACCGCCTTGACGTCGCCGTTCAACATTGTGACGGTACCGTTAGAGTCGAGTATCATTATTCTCACGGTAGCCTCTCCGCTCTCGTCGGTGGCGGTGATTTCGGGGAGCAAATAGTCCTCGCCGAGCTTGGCGTCCTTCCACTCGCCTTTAACGGCGAGCACGGGCGCGGTTACGTCCTCGGACTTTATCGAATAAGTGCGGTTTGCGGTGTTGCCGGAGGCGTCCTTTGCCGTGTATTTCACGGTATACACGCCCGTTTTGTCCAGCGTAATCACATAGGCGTCGGGCTCGACGGCGTTCAGAGCTTTGCCGCCTACGTCCGTCACCGCATTGCCGTCGGGGTCGGTAACGGTCATCGTAGCCGTCGCGTTGGTGTCAAGCACGTCGCCGTAGTATGACTTTTTGAGCGTCAACGTCGAGCCCACGGCGTGCGAACCGCCGTAGCCGCTTTCGATTTCGATCATCGGAGCCACAAAGTCGAGCGCGGTCTTTGCCGACAGCGTTTGACCCGACAGCGCGGAAACATTGACGGCAGAACCGTTTTCGGCTTCGCTAATCGCGATTACCGCGCGCACTTTGCCCGACGGGAAGCCGCCGAACGCCGCGCCGCCGTCGGTCGCGGTCACTTTCGAAACGTTGCCGCCCAGCGCGAACGCGCCGTCCGAATAGGTGAGCGAGCTCGTCTTGTCGGGATTGCCGAAACCGAAGTTTCTCACTCTCGCTTCGCCGCCGGACGTAATCACTCGTGTATACTCGTTGTCGCGGACGAGCGCAACGGTCGCGGCGATACTGCTGTCGAGCGAATCGGTGAGCGTTACGGTCAGTCTGTTAAACTCCGGCGCGGACTTCACAATCGCGAATTCGAGGTCAAAACTCTCGGCGAGCACGTCGTTTATAAACGTGACCTTGCCTCTCTCGCCGTTTGCCGTAATCGTCACGCCGTTGTCGTCCTTGCTAACGCTTGCGTTTTCGGGCAGGAAAAACTTTTCCGCGGCGAGCATTCTCTTCTCGTTCTTGGTGTTTACGCACGGCACCGTATAAACGACGCTCGCGCCGCCTGCGATAAACTCCAGCGTAAGCGTTTCATTCGTTGGAGCAATCGGAGTAAACCGCTCGCCTGCGTTATACGTCTTTTCGCCGTTCCCGTCGGTAACTTTTACCGTTGCCGCCACGCGTTTTGCCTCGCCGCTCGCGTAGTCGTCGGCGTACAGCGTGGGCACGACGTATTTGGTACCGCTTATGTAGCCTGCCGGGAGCAGCGGTTTTTCGGCGAATATCGGCTTATCCGACGCGGTGACGGCAAGCGTGTAGCTCGCGGTCGCCGTGCGCCCGATGTAGTCGGTCGCCGTGTAAGTTATCGTGTAGTTGCCCGTTTTCTTCGGGGTGAACGCGCCGTAAACGACTTGCTCCGAGCCGCCGACGGAAGCCGTGACCGCGACGTTTACCTTGCCGCTGCCGCCGTCCGTCGAATACTGTGCAAGCTCCGCGCTCTCGCCGGCATTGCATGCGGTCTTATAGTCGCCGCTAAGCTTTATCGTCATGTCGGGAAGCGATTTTACGCAATTTACCCACAATACTTTCTTTGCGGAATTGCCGCTTCGGTCGGTCGCCTCGTAGACGATAGCGTAGGTTCTCGATTTTGCGGTGACGAATTTGCCGCCGCTTTGCTGCACCATGGAGGCGTTGCTCTGACCGTAGTTGTACCACACGGTAGTCCTGACGGCGCACCTGCCGGTGTACACGTCGAACGCCGTAGCTTCGGGCACCGCATAACTGCCGCCCCTTACCGCCGTGGGCATCGTTTCATAGTCGCAGTCCACCGTGATTTCCGGGGGCTCGGTTTCCTTGAATTCGGTTTCGGACAGGTCGAGCCCGGCGATTTCCGACACGAGGAAGCGCGCGGTTTCGCCCGTGTACACGCCTGCCTCTATCGTCAGTCTTGCCTTGCCCGACGGAAAACCCGTCCACGCGTCGGAGAAGAACTCGGGGTCGTCGAGGTCGATGACGCGGCTTTGCTTGCGGTCACGATAGCCGTTCCACTGCGTGTAGACGGTGTTCTCGTCCGCGTCGTAGTAAAGCTTGAGCGTCTGATGCGCGTCGGCGTCGTTGTAGGTGCCGTAAATGCAGTTGTATTTTCCGTAGAAGCTGTGATTTGTGCCCGTGCCCCACTCGTCGTTGACGTGAATCAGCTTTTTGCCGGCTTCATAGCCCTTGAGCGCTTGATTCTGTCCGCCGGCGAGAATGTAGGTGTACGGGAACTCGTCGCCGTCGTTTAAGTACCCTCTCGCGCGTATCTTCAGCGATATGCTCGGGTCGGCGGAGTCGGTGAGCACGAAGTCAAGCCGCTCGAAGTCGCACACGCCCGAAACGTATGGAACCGCCGTAACCGCGAACAGCATGTCGCTCTTTTTGAGGTCGCCGACGTCGATAAGCCGCGCGCACTCGAGCTTGTCGCCCTGCTTGAGCTCGACGAGCAAGCCGGGTTTTTTAAAGTCGGTATAGCGCGTTTCGGTAGTATTGTCGTTATTCCACCAGGTATAGGGAAATTTCGCGGAAAAATCGGAGCGGTACTCGACTCTGCTCTCGCCCGAGCCCGTGCAGTAATACGGGCGCTTGTCGACGGAGAAATTGACGTTTTCGTAGTAGGTCTTGCCGCCGACTACCGCCGTGTAACGCACTTCGTACACTCCGCTCCGGTCGAGCGTGATTTGCTTGTTCTTTGTCGCGGTGCCGTCGGGATAAATCACAACGCTGTCGGCTTTTGCGCTTTCGCCGTCCGCGGTGAACGTGCGCTCGGGTACGGTGAACGCTGTCAGAAACTCATAGCTGTCGCGGATTTCGTCGCCGCTCCACGCGCCGCTTGTTCTCACGTCGCCGCTGAGCTCCGTGCCGGGTTGCATTGTCGGCGCGGACGGAAGCTCAAGCTCGGAGGCCGCCGCACCCGTCGCCGCAATCGCGCAGAACGCCGCGCAGCACGCGCCTAAGATTATGCGTTTTTTGTTTTTCTTTTCAATCATACATAGCTTCTCCTCTATAATTCTCTTTCTAGCCCTTAATGCCGCCCACGGTGAGGTTGCCGAGCAGCCGTCTTTGAAACACAAGAAACACCGCGAGAATAGGCAGCAGCATTATCATCGTGCCCGTCATGCGCATCGGCACGCTGGACAAGCCGTTCATCGAGCTTTGCGCCATGACGAACACGCCCTCGGCAATCGTGGGATAAGTGGGCATGTAAATCATCGGGGTCTGGTAGTCGTTCCAGAACGTAATGAAGTTTATCAGCATTACCGTGGCGAACGTTTTTTTCGCAAGCGGCAGTATCACTTTTACGAGTATCGCCATATTGTTCGCGCCGTCTATTTTCGCCGCTTCGGTGTAGGTCATCGGCAGGCTCTTGAACGTCGCGTGAAACACGAGGAAGTACATTCCGAGGAAATTGGCTTTCATCAGCCACAAGCCCCATATATGGTCGTAGAAACCGAGCGTGCGCGCCATCTGCACTTCGGCAGGCAGGCTGCCCACTATCGGCAGAATCATTACCACCACGACTACGTTGTACACGACTTTCGAGAACTTGTAGTGAAAACGCGCACACAGATACGCGGTGATGCACAGCACGAGCGTATTCGTGAACGCGCAGCCGAGCGCGTAGAGGAACGTGTAGCCGAACATTTGCGACACGGAGGCGTATTTGCCCGTCGTGCCCACCAGAATTACGCCGTTTTTAATCACGTAGGAGTAATTCCACACCCATTTTTCCGGAAGTCCGAGGACGTTGAGCCGATAGTCGCTCTGCGCCTTGAACGAGGTGATAAACGCCCAGACGAGCGGAGCGACGAGCAGCACGACGTAGATTATGAGAAACGCGAGCAGTATGCCCGTCACGGGAGTGAGGCGAATATCGAATTTTGATTTTTTCTTTATCGAAACCATATTTGCCTCCTAATCCTCGCTCGGTCCCAGCTTTTCGAGCAGGAACTTCACGCCGTAGGTGAGCGGCAACGCGATGAACGTCAGCCACAATCCTATCGCGGAAATCTGCGAGTACTCCGCCCGTGAGCCGTCGGCTGCGAGCGTCTGGACGTAGAAGTACAGTCCGTAGGTTTGTAACCCGAAGTGCTCGCCCGAGCCGAAGAACGAATACAGGTTGTATTGGTTGAGGAACATTCCGGCAAGAGCGGTGATAAGGAACGTGACCAGCGTGGGATAAATCGACGGGAGCGTGATGAACCAAAATTCCTTAAGTCCCGTCGCGCCGTCGAGGTGCGCCGCTTCCACCACTTCCTCGGAAATAGCCGACATCGCGTTGGAGTACATCAGCACGTTTACGCCGAAGCCCACAAGCAGGTTGTAGAACATTACCGCGAAAAACCTCGTGCTCTTGGTGCTCATCAGTCCGCCCACCGTTTTGCCGGTGAGAACGCGCACGATTTCGGGCAGCGCGACGTCCACAAAGTTGCCGTAGATAAGCACCATGATTACCGAACAGATTATCGACGGCAGGAACAGGAACACGCGGAAGAAGCCGGAAGCGAACTGTTTTTTGCTTATGTAGTAGGAAAACAGCAGCCCCAGCGGCGTGTTTATGCCGGTGAACAGCAGGAAGAACAGCAGCGTCATCTTCATCGTTTCGACGAGCGCCGGGCCGGTCGTCATCATCTTCAGCGCGCTCTTTACATAGTCGAGCGTCCAGGTGAACGTTCTGCTCAGCTTGTCATAACGCTGAAACGAGTACAGTATGCTGTTGAACTTAACGGCGATATAGAACACGCAGAACTGCAAAATCGGCCATGCCATCATCAGAACGTAAAAGAGCATGTCGCCCTTTGCCGCGCGCGTGCGTTTTTTTACTGTATTATTTGTCATCTCTTCTCACTCAGTTGAGACTCGGCCACAGATTCTTGATGTAGTCCGCCATACCGTTGAAGTAGGCTTCGGCGGTGACCGACGTTTCCTCGTGGAACGTACTCGGCGCGTACTCCTTGGTGGTGGCGGTGGTGCGGTACATTCTGGAGGGGCGGAACTGCGAAGCGTTGTTCTGGTACTTCGCGTTCGTCGAATACGGGTACACCACGTCCGACCGCTCCTGCAAATCGATTACGCTTCTGCCGAAATACGACAGCTTGGATTTCTGCTCATCGGTCAAGCTGTACTGTAGCGCCTTGGTGGTGTTGGTTATCGTCGTGTACTCGACAAGCGATTCCTGCGAGTTTACAAATCTAATGAAGTCGACGGCAATCGCTTTCTTGCTCTCGTCGATATTGGACTTGACGAACGCGAGCGAGTACTGCGCGTCGTACATCGTCTGATTCTTTGCGCCCTCGGCACGCGAAGCCGCCAGCTTTTCGGCGTTGGCTTTGGGCAGCGGCATCAGCGCGAACTTCCTGTTTTGCTCGGAATAATCCTCGCCGTAACGCTTCACGATGTCGGAGAATGCGGAAGCGGCTTCCATCTGCCACCACACGCCGTCGAATAACATTGCCGCAGCCTTGGTGCTGCCGTCGATACCGCCGTAGAGGAAGTCCGACTGCGCGTCGAGGTGCGAGTACGAGTTGTTGTAGGCTTTATCGTTGTGGTATTCGTTGTAGGACGGGGCGCACATCTTCTGCATAAGCTCGACTGCGTGCCACTTGCCCTCCTGACGGGCGAGCTCATAGCCGTTTTCCGCGGTTATCGTCGTGGGCTTGCTGTCGCGAACGAACGCGCCGTTCACCACTTTACCCAGCGACGTAGCCTGCTTTGCGGTTCCGCTGCCAAAATCGTAGTTGAGCATCCACTGCTCTTTGCCCTCGAAGTCGACTGCGAACGTGTTGGAAATCGTCTGCACATAGTCGGAGTACGACACGCCGCGCCACTGAATAGGAATATCTTTCTTTTCCTTTATGTAGTCGCACAGAAGGAAAAACTCCTCGTAGGTCGTGGGCAGTCCGTCGTCCTCGGTGTCGTACTTGCCGTCGGGTCCTGCGCTCTTTTTGGTGTTTTCGACTTCGTTTTGCACGAAGCGGAACGCGAGCTGATTGGTATTCTCGAAATACGATTGGTCGTCGGCAAAGTAGTAACCCTGGCTGTCGAACAAGTCCTTGTTGTAGATAATGCCCCAATAGCCTGCGTAATGCGGCACGCCGTAGTACTTGCCGTCCGCGCCCACGCCGTAATACGCCTGCTGTTCGGCGGTCATCTTGTCCTTTATGCTCCCGGTTTCGCCGTACTCGGACAACGGACTCGTCACCGCGTCGGTTATGTCGAGCATCAGCTCGCTTCCGACGAGCTTGTAGTAGTCCGTGCCCTCGACGAAGTAGACTTCCTCGCGAGCCTTGGGAATATTATTCCAGAAGGTGTCGCCGTTGTTCGAGTCCTTGTTGGCTTTTATAATGACCTGAACGCCCTTTTTCCCGGATTCCAGCTCGTCCTCGGCGTGCTTTGCTTCGAAGCGCGTCTTAGCCGCTTTCAGCCACTCGGTGCCGAAGCCGCCGTTGAAGTTGTACACATACAACTGAGTGCGCATGGTATCGACGCTCTCGTCGGTATCGCCGCCGTCGGGCGTTGCGGGCGAGCAAGCCGCAACCGAAAAACACATGGTAGCCGCAAGCATAGCCGAAATAATCTTTTTAAACGCTTTTTTCATCAATTTGCTCCTTTTTTACTATTTTCCCAGAGTTTTACAATTTTTTCCGAGCGTTTTGTGCTCCCACTCGGGTACTAAAAACATTATAACGCGAGCAAATTCCCTCGTCAATACTCCTTGCCTGTCAATAATTAACTGTTTTTTTGAAAAATGTTTTTAAATTTTGAAAGTAGAACGCGCCGAACGCACGTCCGTTTGCCGAAAAATGGCGGCTATTGCAAATGCTACGGTTTAATGCAACGCTTGTTAATACCCGTATATATCTGACAATCCCCCACCCGCTTCGCGAGAGCCCCTTTGCACAAAGGGGTCTTTAAATGGTCGATTACTTGTTCCATGTCGGGGATTTCACGTCGCAACGGCATTGTCCTATCATTCGGGGCAATGCCGTTACTCCTCTGAATAAAGCCTCCCTGCGTAGCATAAGGAAGAGGCATGTTCGTTAGAAAATGACGGAGGGATTGTTTTGTCAATTTAAATCAAACGCGCAGCCTCCGATTTTTCTCGTCAATGAGAAAAGCAGTCGAGCAAAAAATGCTCGACTGCTTTATGAAATCCCCGGCATGGGGCGATTACTTCCTTAAAATATGATACAATCGTATAACAGCCGTCAGCCGCGTTTAAGCGCGAGTGCGGCTACTGCAAGCGCGACGCCTATCGCGAGCGCGGCGTTTTTACCGCCGCAACCGCTTTTACCGTCGTCCGCGACGGTTTCGCGCTCGAACTCCACCTTAACAGTGGAAGCGGTCGTGACGGGCTCGCTTTCGTACTTGCCCGTTTCGGCGTTAAGCGCAAGTTCGACGCCGTCGATACTCACGGATTTGACTTTGTAGCCTGCGTCGGGCTTGACGGTGACGACAATCCTGTCGCCCTCGTACACGGGTGTTTCGGCTTCGGCTCTGCCGCCATCGCCGCATTCTACCGTAACGGCAAGCGCGGATTTTTTGCCGAACTTCACTTTGACGGCAATGCGTTTTTCGTCGCCGACGTCGAACGTCAGCTCATTGTCCTGTACTTTGTCGACGAATTCGACGCCGTTGACGAGAACGGAGGAAGCCTTGTAATTCTTTTCGGGTTTCAACGTAATCGTTACTTTGCTTTTGTCGTCCGAAAACTTGTAAACAGCGTTGCCCTTCTTTCCTGACACGGTCAGCGAAACCAGCGTTTCGTCGGTAGCCGCAATCAGTTTTTCTGCAAAGCGTTCGCCCAGCGTCACCATGTCCGTGCCGCTGAAATGGTATTTGTCTGTACCCTCGATACCATTTGCGCCGACTATAATCAAGTCGTCCGTCTTTGCGGTGTAGACGCCTGCCGTTTCGGCGGCTACTTCGCGCTGCATTTTATTGAATTCGGGTACGTTCGGATTGTTGTAAACCGCAAACGTCGTCGCGATTTCGCCGATTACGAACGGCATAACCTCGTTGTCGCGGTCACAGGTTATCTCCGCAATGTCTTCGCGCACATCCGATATAAACGCTTTTATCAGCGTCTTGTACGCCGAAGCCGAGCCGAGGTCGTCCTCGCCCTGCATCCACACCATGCCCTTGACCTTTGGCTCGTAACCGTTCATCTTCAGCGTGTTGTAAACCTGCCTGAAATTGTCGACAAAGTTTTTGTACTGCACGCCGGTGGGCGAAACGCTTGCATCGGGCGTGAAGCCGGTCTTCCACATCGAGCGCGGATACCAATTCCCGTAAGTCGCGCTAAGACCGCTGTTTTTGTTCTGAAGAGCCGTACCGCCGGCAGCCGACTTGAATATTATAGCCTTTTTGTCGCCCGAATAATACGAATTAAGGGTTTTTGCCATGCCGAACTCGGGTCCGATGTATCCGTTGCGAACGCCGCAACCGACGGTAACGGCTTTTTTATACGTCGCATAAGAGTTAAGGTTGATGCCGCCGCCCACGCTCGTATCGTCAAGCCGCTTATCAACCTCGCCTGCGTACATTACGTTAGAAAACGAACCGTCGACGTTGCCCTTGCTCGCAAGCGAATACCCTGCGGCGTTACTCTGTCCGCCGATGAGATACATGTCAATCGGTTTAACGGCTTCTTCGGCTTTAGCCGGCGCGCCGCCGAAGCCGATTAACGCCGTAAAAATAAGAGCCGCAACCGCCACAATAGATAAAACACGTTTCTTAATCATTATTCCCTCCGTTTTAAGTATGAGTCCATACCCTGTCTGTCACGTTCATTTTATCACATTACGCGCAGGCGCGCAATACCTTTCCAAAAAGCAAGCCGAATTTTGACAGACAACAGCCGAAATTTATAAAACGGCACAAAAAAACGGAGCGCGGTTATGTGTTCCGTTTTCTTTTGCTATGATTTCGCTAAGCTTACTTAAGCTCGACGGTAGCGCCGGCTTCCTTAAGCTTGGTAGCGATTTCGTTGGCAGCGTCCTTGGACACGCCTTCCTTAACGTTGGAGGGAGCGCCTTCGACGAGAGCCTTAGCGTCGCCAAGACCGAGACCGGTGATTTCGCGGACAGCCTTGATGACGGCGATTTTGTTGCCGCCGATTTCTTTCAATACGACGGTGAATTCGGTCTGCTCTTCAGCAGCCGGAGCAGCCTCGCCTGCGCCTGCAGCCGGAGCCGCGACAGCCATAGCTGCGGCGGAAACGCCGAATTCTTCCTCGAGAGCCTTAACGAAGTCGTTAAGCTCGAGTACGGACATACCTTTGATTTCTTCCATAAGTTTGGTCAAATCAGCCATTGTAATTAAATCTCCTTTTTGAAATTAAATAATAATAATTTTGAAATTGTTTACGCTTCTTTTTTCTTTGCAATCTCGGAGAGCGCGACTGCGAGTCCGCGGAGCGGCGATTGCAGCATGCCGAGAAGTTGAGCCACGAGAACGGGCTTTGCGGGAATGGTCGCGACGGTTTTGATACCGTTTGCGTCCATAACTTTGCCTTCGACTACGCCGCCCTTTACGGCGATTTTGTCGTTGGTCTTTTTAACGGTGTCCACGACGATTTTGCTGGGCGCGACCGCGTCGTCATAGGAAACGGCAACGGCGGTAGGACCCTCGATGACATCGAAGCCGGGAATGCCTGCGGCGGCGAAGGCGCGAGCCATAAGACGGTTTTTGACGACCTTGTACTCGACGCCGGCTTTGCGCATTTCGTTACGCATAGCAGTGTCCTCGGCAACGGTGAGTCCGCGATAATCGACGAGAACGACGGACTTAGCCTTGCCGAATTTCTCGGCATATTCGGCTACCTGTTGTTCTTTGAGTTTGATGGATTCAGCTGACATTACTAAACCTCCTTTAAAGATTATAAAAACAAATCCGACTGCCAAGCGCGAGGCAATCGGATTGATTTCGTAAGTCACCGCGCGTTTTCTTGCGCGTTCTTATGAATTCCGTTACCTCGGCAAGTCCTTTTTTCGGTTTAAGCTTTCGCGCTTGCTGTCTATGGCAGGAAGACTATTTACTTGTTATGCCCTGTAAGCTACCTTGACGCCGGGGCCCATCGTGCTGGCGAGCGTTACGCTTTTAACGTAAATGCCCTTTGCGGCGGCAGGCTTAGCCTTGACGATAGCGTCCATAAGCGTGGTGAAGTTCTCCGCAATCTTCTCTTCGCCGAAAGACTTTTTGCCAATCGGGCAGTGAATGATAGCGGTCTTGTCGACGCGGTACTCGACCTTGCCGGCTTTGGTTTCGTTGATTGCCTTGACTACGTCCATCGTGACGGTTCCGCTCTTGGGAGACGGCATCAAACCCTTAGGACCGAGAATCTTAGCGACTCTGCCGAGCTGACCCATCATATCGGGAGTGGTGATAACCACGTCGAAGTCGAGGAAATTCTGCGTCTGGATTTTCGCGATGATGTCCTCTGCGCCCACGATGTCCGCGCCTGCTTTAAGAGCGGCTTCGGCTTTGTCGCCGCGAGCGATGACGAGCACTTTCACGGTCTTGCCGGTGCCGTTGGGAAGAATAACGGTGCCGCGGACCTGCTGGTCTGCCTGACGGGGGTCGACGCCCAAACGAACGTGAAGCTCGATGGTTTCGTCGAAGTTCGCCTTAGCGGTGGAAAGAACGTTCTTGACCGCCTCGTTTACTTCGTAGTACTTGGATACGTCTACAGCCTTGATGCTGTCGGAGTATTTCTTACCGTATTTCATAGCGCACCTCCGTTAGTCCTCGACGACGACGCCCATGCTGCGCGCCGTGCCGGCAATCATGCTCATTGCGCTCTCGAGGGAGGCTGCGTTGAGGTCGGGCATCTTCAAGGTAGCGATTTCCTTGACCTGCTCCTTGGTGATTTTAGCGACTTTATCCTTGTTGGGCTTAGCCGAGCCGCTCTCGATGCCGCAAGCCTTCTTGATGAGGACGGGCGCCGGAGGGGTCTTGAGGATAAAGGTGAAGGACCTGTCGGCGTAAATGCTGATTACGACCGGGATAATAAGACCTTCCTGACCTCTGGTCTTTTCGTTGAATTCCTTGGTAAAACCGGGAATGTTGATGCCGTGAGGACCGAGGGACGAACCTACAGGGGGGCCCGGGGTCGCTTTTCCGGCAGGCAGCTGCAGTTTGACGACTGCTTGAAGCTTCTTTGCCATTGTGCGTTTCTCCTTGTAATAAATTTAGTAATTTATACAATCGCGGTGATAACGAACGCGACGAGCGCGCTCTCCCGAACTATATAACTTGATTGGTTTTTCTTCGGTTGCCCGAATCGACTCTTAACTAGTCCTCGTTTACAACGTCCGCAGGCTCAATCTGATAAAGCTCGAGCTCGACGGGAGTCATACGACCGAACATGCTGACGGTGACTTTGCACTTGCCTGCCGCCGCGTCGAGAGCGTCGATAGTGCCGATAAAGCCTTCGAGCGCGCCTGCCGTGACCTTGACGGACTGACCGATTTCAAAGTCGGTGGCGACGACTGCCGGACGCTCGAGGTGCATGCGCTTGACCTCCTCGTCGGTGAGCGGAAGCGGATAACCTTTCGGTCCCACGAAGCCGGTGACGCCGCGAGTGTTGGTGACGATGTGCCACATGTCGTTGTTATAGTCCATCTTGACGAAAACGTAGCAGGGCATCATGCGGCGCTGAACGATTTTGCGCTTGCCGTTCTTCTCCTCTACGACGTCCTCCATCGGAATGGAAATCTCGAACAGCTTGTCGAGAAGGTCGTTCTTCTTGAATACGAGCACAAGGTTTTCCTTGACCATATTCTCATAGCCGGAATAGGTGTGAAGGACGTACCACTTAGCGTTTTCTATACCCATAGAGGCAACCCCGCTCCGCTATTCGTAAGCCCCGCTATGCCCGAAACGAGCGCGGAAGTCGCGTCCGTGGTGCCGGACTCGAGCCCCTTTACGAGAAGCTTGTACAGCCAGCCGAGAAGCTGGTCGAAGCACATGAGCACTACGAGGAATATCAGCACGACAGCCAAAACTATGCCCGTCTGCTTGACGACGGTAGAAAAGGACGGCCAGGTGACCTTTTTCAGCTCGGAAAACGTTTCCTTGAAAACGTTGCCGCGCTTTTTCTTTTCTTTATTCGGCTTTGCTGCGGAATTATTATCCTTTGCCATTGTCGATTCTCCTTAAAAGAAATACGAAAAACGTGCGACGATTACTTCGTTTCCTTGTGAACGGTGTGCTTTTTGCAGAACTTGCAGTATTTCTTAAGCTCGATTCTGTCGGGGTCGTTCTTCTTGTTCTTCATATTGTCGTAATTGCGCTGTTTGCACTCGGTGCATGCGAGCGTAATCTTATTCCTCGCGGAATTTGCCATAGTGAGCCTCCTGATGCTAACTCAAAAATACACCCTCTCTCGAGGGGTGCCATAATACTTTAACACACCGCAAGCGGATTGTCAAGCGTTTTTCGCGATAAAAACCGATTTAAACCGATTTAAAAGAAAAATAGCGCTTTTTACGCTATTTTCATGAGGTTATCCGTCATTTAAGCAACTTGACTATGCGTTCCGCGCCGAACGAAAAGAACAAATCGACGGGAAGCGCGGCGAGCGTGACGAGCAATATCGCCCACACCACGCCCACTTTTTCTATAATAGTCATCAACGAGGTGCCTGCAACGTAGTCGGTGAGAAACGCCATTGCGGTGAACGCCCCGGCGAACAGCGCCGCCGATACGGCAATGCGCACTATCGCCTGCCATACCACTCGGTAGGACAGCTTGCGCATGAAAAACGCGACGAGCGCGTAGGGTACGAACGCCACGCACAGAAACAGAAACGTCGTTCCCACTCCGCCCAGCGCGAAAGCAATCAGCACCGCCGCCGCGGCGGTAATCAGTCCGAAAACAATGCCGCACCTAATGCAGGCGATGTAAATCGCGAGCGAGGCGAAAATCAGCGGCACGATTCGCATCGGCGTGTAATTCGACAAAAGCACCGCGACTACGGCTATTGCGGTCGCTACGGCGGAATAGGTTATTCGCCGCGTTCTCTCGCGCCTTTCCATTTACATGCAGCAGCGCGTGCAGTCGCAGCACAGCGAGGTGAGGCAGTACGCCAGACAGCAGCTCGACAGAAAGTCGCCCTGTTGCTGCGCGGCGAGGTTTGGGTCGTCGCCGCCGGCTATCGTATCACTCCCCAGCGTTCTCGGGTCGGTCTGCGCGTTTCCTATTACTATATTAAGCTTTTCGAGCGCGGTCTTGTACTTCTGATTGCCGGGGTCGCACTCGACGGCGGCTTCGAGCTGTTTTTTGCTCTCGGTCAGCCACTCGCGCTTGTAGTACACAATCGACTGGAAATAATGCCACTCGCCTTCGCGAACGGTCATGGCGTCGAGCTCCGCCTGAGCTTCGTCGTACTTTTGCTCCTTAATCAGCTTGTCGACGTAGGCAAAATCGCTGCCGCCCGATTCTTTTTTCGCCTCGGCGGCTTCGTGCTTGGACTGAATGTCGTACCACGCCTGTTCGAGCTCGTTCAGCTTTCTTGCTGCCTCGTTTCCGGCTTCTCCGGGCTGAAACCTGCCCTCGCCGTACTCCGCTTTCAGCTCCTCATAGCGTTTTTGAAGCTCGTCGAACGAGGCTTCTTCGCTTAGTCCTAAAATCTCATAGGGATTTTTCATCTTTACTCCTCGGCGCGTCCATAAGCCCGGCGCGCGGTTTCTCTTATATTTTGGGCTTGGGAATTTTTTTGTCCGCTCCCAGCACTTCGGCAGCTTTGCTCCTCAGTCCGTCGTAAACGACGTTTTTAAGAAGCGTATAGCTCTGCGTAAATCTCATTCCGTTAAAGCACTCTATCGCGCGGTTGACGGTGGAGTTTATTATAAAGCCGATGTCGGCTGCGTGAGCCTCAAAAAACTCCCTGCGCCCCGTAAAGTCGCCGTAAGCCGCGATAAACGGGTTGTAATTGCCCGATTTCGCGTCGTCGGCAACGTCGTCCAGCGCGTCGATAAGGTACACGAACTTGCCGATATTATAGCACAGTCCGCCGAGGTTGTCATCCGTTTTGCCGTCCATAATCGCGTTTACCGTTTCGCGGAGCATGCAGGCGAACGAATCGGCGGCTCTGTCCACGCTCTTTTCGCTGCTTTTCTCCTTTTCGCGCAGTTCGTCGTACCGCGCGGCGATAATCGCGTCGACTTTCGGCAAAAGCGCCTTGGCTTTAAGGTACGGTTTTCTGATAGCGCGGCATGCGACGCGCTTTTTCGCGCCTCCGCCGTCGATTACGTCGTCGAGAAGCTTGTAGTAGGCGAGCAAAACGTTGGCTGCCGCCACTCGCTCCAAAAGCGGATTGTGCTTTACCATCGCTTTTTTGGTAAACGGGTTGCCGACGCAGCCCGACACCTCGAACTCGACGGGCTGATTCGCCGCGTCGTGCACGAGCGCCGCCAGAAAAGCCGCGTCGTAGGAAGTCGCGTACCGCGCGAGCGAGCCGAAAGCTTTGCCCGTTTCCACGCACACGCCGCAGTAAAACGCGCGGAACAGCACATAGTCCTGCTTTCTCAGTTTATCCTTAACGGGCGTGACGTAACCGTACATTTTCTATTTCCTCTTCGCTTTTTCGGCATAGCCGATGACCGCGGCTTCGGCATCCTCGGGCGCGATTACGTCCGAAAAGCGTTTTTTCAGCGTTTTAAGCTCGGCTATCGAGTCGGGCACGGGGAGCGCGGTTTCCTCCTCCATCAGCTCTATCGTCTTGAACGGGTCGGGGCTCGGCTTGCCGCCGATTGCGCGGTACACGTCGGAAGCGAACTTGTACGGGCTGGCGGTGGAAACCACGACTACGGGGCGGTCGTCCTCGTTTTCGAGGTAGTACTTGTCCGCAACGCACCTGGCGACGGCGGTGTGAGTGTCCATAATGTATCCGTCCTCGTCGAACGAGTCCGCAATAGTATCCGCGACTTCTTTCTCGCTCGCCCACGCCGCCCAAAAGGTTTTCTTCATTTCGTCGAGCTCGGCTGCGCTTATCGAGTACGTTCCCGTGTCAAGCAGGCTGCGCATGCGCTCGGCGGTGAGCTTGTCGTTTCTGCCGGAAAGCTCGAACACCAGCCGCTCGAGGTTGGAGCTGACGAGAATGTCCATAGAGGGGCTGGTTGTCTTGTAGAACTTGCGACGCGCGGCGTACTTTCCGCTGCCGATAAAGTCGGTGAGGACATTGTTGCGGTTTGAAGCGCAAATCAGCCTGCCCACCGGTAAGCCCATTTTCTTTGCGTAGTAACCTGCGAGAATGTTGCCGAAGTTTCCGCTGGGAACGCAGAAATTCACTTCGTCGCCGTACTCGATTTCGCCCGACTCGGCGAGGTCGACGTAGGACGAAAAATAATACGCGATTTGCGGAACGAGCCTGCCGAAGTTCATCGAATTCGCGCTGCTTAGCTTAAAGCCGAGCTCCGCAAGTTTTGCCTCGGCTTCCTTGTCGGTAAAAATCTTCTTGACAGCCGTCTGCGCGTCGTCGAAGTTGCCCTCTATCGCCGCGACGTACACGTTGTCGCCTTTTTGCGTGGTCATTTGCAGCTTTTGCAGCTCGCTCACGCCACCCGAGGGATAGAAAACTATCACGTCTGCGCCGGGCACGTCGCGAAAGCCCTCAAGCGCGGCTTTGCCGGTGTCGCCGCTCGTCGCGACCAAGATAAGCGTGCGACTGTTCTCGCCCGTCACCGCCTTGCTCCCCGTCAAAAGATAGGGCAGCAGCGTGAGCGCGACGTCCTTGAACGCGTGCGTGGGACCGTGCCACAGCTCCAGCATAAATAAGCCCTCGTCGATTTTCACGACGGGTGCCGGGTCGCCGTCAAAGCGAGAATATGCCTTTTCGGTATACGAGGAAAGTTCGCTGAGTTCCGGCAAAAATTTGCCGATGACGAGCGCGGCTCGACTCGCGTAGTCGAGCTCGGCCATCGCCGCGATTTCCTCTTTTGCGAAGACGGGAAAGAGGGCGGGTACGAAAAGACCGCCCTCATCCGATAATCCTTTTACTACCGCCTGCGCGCCGCCGACGACGCGCCCGGCGTTTCTCGTGCTGATAAAATCCAAAATAGTCAAATCCTTTTGCCGAGTCACGAATAATCCGCAACCCGGGCTTGTAGTCAGATATAGCGGCGCATAAAGTCGGGGACTTCCTCCGCCGAAACGGTGAGGGTGAACGTAACGTTGAACTCCGTACCGAGAAGGTCGAGCTGCCTGAACGCGCCCTCCAGCTCGGATACGTCCTTTTTGACGAACTTGGCGAGCCCGTCGATATACACGTCGGTTATGTCGTAGTTGCCTGCGAGCAAGCCCTTGATAAAGCACAGCATGCCGTTCTCGTCGGTGATGTCGTAGTGATTGATGTCGATGAAGCGAATGCCGTTGTCCACGACGGACGAGTGGTCGGCGCAATCGGTTATGTACACCACGCTCCCCTTACTTAAGCGCGCGCGTTCGTTCGCCGCGTCGATAATGCGCTTGGTCTTGCCGCTGCCCTTTGCTCCGTAGATAATGCTTATCATTGTTCGTCCTCCCTCTTTTATTTGATACGTTTGCTTTCGGAAAAAGTCCTTTTGCTCTTTCCTCTTATATTATACATTAAAATCCCGACGATTTGGTGAATTTTACGAAAATTTTTCCGCTAATTTTCGGGCGTTTTCGCCTCGTCCGCCTCGGTCGCGGCTCACTTCTCGCCGATATGCTCGTTAAACAGCCTGTGCAGCTTCTTGTCGAACAGCCTTACCATCGAGTCCAGCTCGTCGTCGCCCATAATCGTGTTTCTGCCGGCGGCGTACTCTTCGTCCACCATTTGTTTGAGCGCCTTGACGACCTCGTCCGACTTATCGACGGCGTGCTCGCCCTCCAGCCCGTAGTAGGCGTTTATCCAATATGCGATGCCGGCGAGCCCCGAAGTGTTGGAAATGGAAACCGTGGGCTTTTTGCCGAGGATTTTGGCGGTGTCGAACACGTTGTAAATCTCCTCGTCTTTCAATAGCCCGTCGGCGTGTATGCCTGCGCGCGTGGCGTTGAACGCCTTGCCGACGAACGGCGTGCGCGGCGGTATCGTGTAGCCGATTTCGCGCTCGAAGTAGTCCGCGATTTCTGTGATTACGGTCAAGTCCATGCCGTCGGTAGTGCCCTTCATCTGGGCGTACTCGATGCACATCGCTTCGGTGGGGCAGTTGCCCGTGCGCTCGCCGATGCCTAGTAGCGAGCAGTTTACGCCGCTGCAACCGTACAGCCACGCGGTGGTGGCATTGACTACCGCCTTGTAAAAGTCGTTGTGCCCGTGCCACTCCAGCCACTCGCTCGGAATGCCGGCGTAGTAATTGAGTCCGTAGATAATACCGGGCACCGAACGCGGCAGCGCGGAGCCGGGATAGGTTACGCCGTAGCCGAGAGTGTCGCACGCGCGAATCTTGACGGGCGTGGCGTACTCTTCGCTCAGCCGCATCAGCTCGTAGACAAACGGCACGACGAAGCCGTAGAAATCCGCTCTCGTGATGTCCTCGAAGTGGCAGCGCGGCACTATGCCGTTGTCGAGCGCGGACTTGACGATGGCGAGGTACTTGTCGAGCGCGCTCTGGCGGTCGAGCTTCATTTTCTTATATATATGGTAGTCCGAGCAACTGACGAGTATGCCCGTTTCCTTGATGTGCATGTCCTTGACGAGCTTGAAGTCCTTTTCGTCGGCGCGAATCCAGCTGGTTATCTCGGGAAATTCCAGCCCCAGCTCCATGCAAGCTTTGACCGCCTGCTTGTCTTTTTCGCTGTACAGGAAAAACTCGCTGGCGCGGATAAGCCCGTTTTTGCCGCCGAGCTTGTTCATCAGCTTGTAAATGTCGACGATTTGCTTGACCGACAGCGGCGCGCTGGACTGCTGACCGTCGCGAAAGGTCGTGTCGGTTATCCACCACTCGTCCGCAGGATTCATCGGCACTTTGCGGTCGTTGAAAACCACTTTCGGCACCTGGTCGTAATCGAAAATGCCGCGGTAAAGCTCGGGCTCTTTGACGTTTTTGAGAACGTAGTCGTGCTCCTCTCGCTCGAGAAGCCCCGTGTGCTTGCTTTTATGAAGTATGTATTTTTCCATTTACGCCTCCTCTCTCACTCGAATTTAGCCACGAAGTCCGCGATTCTCTCCACGCCCTTTCTCACGTCGTCGTCCGACACCGCGTAGCTGAGCCGCACATAGTCGGGCGCGCCGAACGACTCCCCGGGTATCACCGCCACGTCCGCATCGTCCAAAAGCGCATGCGCGAACCCGATTGCCGAACCGATTATCACGCCGCCCACCGAACGTCCGAACAGCTTGCTCACGTTCACCATAATGTAGAACGCGCCCTGCGGAGTGACGTAGCTCAGCTCCGGTATCTCGTCCAGCCGCTCCATTATCAACCGTCTTCTCGCGTCGAAACTCTTTTTCATCGTTTCCAGAAAAGCCTTGCCTCCCTCGTGCGTGTAAGCCGCTTCGGCGGCGTACTGCGCTATCGTGTTGGGGTTTGACGTCATGTGACTCTGCATGCCGGATATAGCCGCGGCGAGCTTTGCCTCACAGGCGATAAAGCCTATTCGCCAGCCCGTCATCGAGTAGGTTTTGGACACGCCGTTGACGACGACGGTCTGTTTTTTCAGCTTATCCGAGTAGCCTGCCATGGAATAGGTGGGAATCCCCGTGTAGTCCAGCATCTCGTAAATCTCGTCGCTGATTACCGTCACGTCTGTTTTTTCGATAACGCGCGCGAGCGCTTTGACCTCTTCCTCGGAGTAAACCGCGCCCGACGGGTTGTTGGGATTGTTGAAAACAAGCGCGACCGTGCGCGGCGTAATCGCGCTCCTCAGCTCGTCCGCGGTCAGTTTGAAGCCGTTTTCCGCCTTGGTGTCCACAAACACCGGAACGCCGCCGGCAAGCCGCACGAGCTCGGGATAGGTCAGCCAATAAGGCGCCGGGATTATCACTTCGTCGCCGTCCTCCACGAGCGCGGCTATCGCGTTGTAAAGCGAATGTTTTGCGCCGTTGGAGATGACTATGTTCTCGGGAGCGTAGTCGAGCCCGTTGTCCGCTTTCAGCTTGTCGCAAATCGCGGCTTTCAGCGAAGCCGTGCCCGAAGCCGGCGTGTACTTCGTCTTGCCGCCGTCGATTGCCTGCTTTGCCGCTTCGCAAATGTACTCGGGCGTATTGAAGTCGGGTTCGCCTGCGCCGAACGACACGACGTCGCGCCCCTCTTCCTTCATTTTTTTCGCCTTCGCGCTTATCTCCAAAGTTAGCGACGGCTTTATCGATGCTGCTCTTTTTGCGATTTTCATGGGCTGTACTCCTTGGTGTGTAATAGTTTCTCAGTATAATTATACTATATCGTTTCGTAAAACGCAATACATTTACCGCGCGTATTTAATAATTTTTTATCGTCTTTATTCAAATAAAGTCACGTCTCAACGCGATTTTTTGAGATAAAAAGCCCCGATTTACCGTTGCGAAAAACCGTAAATACGAAAAAAAGACGGAAAAACCGCCTATTTTTCTCACTTTGCAATTTTATTCGCCGCCGTGCATATTTATGCAGAATAAGTATAAAACAAAGCCCTCCGATAAAGCGGAGGACTTTGTTTCAGTTAAAGAAATTATTTGATTTGTCGCTATTCGCGGCAGAAGTTATCCGCATCCCCGGTTTTGCAAGAAAAACGGGGCGAAAATTAAAAAATTCAATCGTCGAGGCAAAATATTTGATTTTACCGGGCGCGCGAGGTATAATCGTTTCATGGATAAAATGATTGAAGTCACGAGCGGCAAAGCAAAAGACAAGCGCGAGGTTGTGGGGAGGTTTGCGCCCACGCCGTCGGGCAGGCTGCACCTGGGGAACATATTTTCCGCGATGGTGGCGTATCTTTCGGCGAAGTCGCGCGGCGGCAAATGTTTGTTACGCGTAGAGGATTTGGACAAGAGCCGCTGTCCCGATTCGGCGGTAACGCTTATGAAGGACGACCTAGATTGGTTCGGGTTCCGATTTGACGGCGAAGTTTTGTTCCAGAACGAACGGAGCGCGGTTTACGAAAAATACTTTCGCGTTCTTGTAGAGTCGGGGCTGACTTACCCGTGTTATTGCTCGCGCGCGCAGCTTCACGCCGCCACCGCGCCGCACGGCGATTCGCCCGTTTACGACGGGCGTTGTCGCAATCTGCCGCCGTCCGCGCGCCCCGACAGACCGCCTGCGACGCGGCTTATCGCGGCGGACGAAACGATAGCGTTTACCGACAGACTGCAGGGCGAGTTTAAGCAAAACCTCGCCGCGGACTGCGGCGATTTCATTATCCGCAGAAGCGACGGCACCTACGCCTATCAGCTCGCGGTGGTGGTCGACGACGCGCTCTCGGGCGTGACGGAAGTGGTGCGCGGCGCGGACTTACTGTCTTCGTCGCCGCGGCAAATCTATTTATATCGCTTGCTCGGCTTCGAACCGCCCGAGTTTCTGCACGTTCCGCTCGTCACCGACGGCAACGGCGAACGGCTGTCAAAGCGCGGCGGCTATTCCAACCTCGAATACCTGCGCTCCGCTTTTTCCTCGCCCGAACGGGTCATCGGCGCGCTGGCTTTTGCGGCAGGGCTGATTGATTCGCCCTCACCCGTCGCTCTCGACGAGCTGATACCGATTTTCGACGTTACGCGGCTGAAAAAGTCCGACATGCGCTTGCCGGAGGAATTGCTCGTAAGGTGACGGCTCGAAACACAACATAAATCAAAACCGCAACGAAAAAAGTTATCCGCGATTTGTTTTTCGCAGACAACTTTTCTTTTATTTCGGTTATTCTATTTCGGCTATTCGGTTTAACCGAATATTATTTTATGTTCTTGTACATAGGTCCGTAGGCGGCGCAGGCGCGGTAGTCCTGTCCTTCCTTGTCCATGCCGAACGCGTTCCATGCGGCAGGACGGTAAATATCCGCTTCGTCGACGTTGTGCATGCACACGGGGATTCGCAGTATCGAGCACATTGTGATTAAGTCCGCGCCGATATGTCCGTAGGAAATCGCGCCATGGTTTGCACCCCAATTATTCATGACGTCGTAGGCGGACTTGAACGCACCCTTGCCCGTCACTCGCGGCGTGAACCAGGTGCACGGCCAGGTGTAGTCCGTTCTCTTCCACAGCCTGTCCGTCACTTCGTCCGGGAGCTTGACCGTCCAGCCCTCGACGATTTGCAGCACCGGTCCCAAGCCTTTGATGAGGTTGAGCCTTATCATGGTAGCCGGCATTTCGGCGCGCGTGACGAAGCGACTGGAATAACCGCCGCCGCGGAAGTAACCCAAATCCGCATACGGCCAGGTCGTGGCGTTCATCATAGTGTCGATGTCCTTGTCGGTGACTTCCCACCAACGCTTCATCGTGGGATTGCCGTTCTCGTCCTTCACTTCGCCGCAAGCGTCCACGCAGCACGCGCCGGAGTTGATGAGGTGGATAAAGCCGTCGGCCTCCTTTGCCTTGCCCTCGATTTCATAGCCGGTGACGCGTTTTACGGCGGCTCCCGACCAATACGTTCTCACGTCGGCGAACATCTGCGCCCTGCCGGTGAGAAGCTTCATAAACAGCATGCTCGCGGCGTTGAGCGTGTCGTTCTCGGTGCCAAGGATATACGGCTCTCTCGCGCCCGACCAATCGAACGACGAATTCAATATGCTTTCGGGAAAGTCGCAGTTCGGGTAGAAGTCCGTCCACTGCCGCTGACCCTGAAAACCGCCGACAATCGCGTTGTGTCCGACGGCTTCCTCTTCTCTGCCCTCGGGCAGGTTGCGGTTACCGTTGAACAAGTCCTTGATTATGCAAGCCGTTTTAGCCGTAAACTCCCAATCTTTCTCCTTTTCCTCGGGAGTTTTCTGCATTTCTTTCGGGTTCTTGTCAAAGTCGGGACGACACTTCTCCTTGACCCATTTCAGCGCTTTTTTATACTCGTTCTCGTCGTAAATGCCCTCGGTCATTCTGCGGATAATCTCCACCTCGTCCACGGACTCGACGCGCATGCCGAGATACTCCTCGAAAAACTCGGGGGAAATAATCGAGCCGCCGATGCCCATGGTGACAGACCCTATCTGCAGGTACGACTTGCCGCGCATGGTTGCTACCGCCACCGCCGCGCGAGCAAAGCGCAGTATTTTCTCTCTTACGTCCGACGGGATTTCGGTATCGTCCGCTTCCTGTACCTCGTGACCGTAGATGCCGAACGCCGGCAAGCCCTTTTGCGCGTGGGTGGCGAGAACGGACGCAAGGTACACCGCGCCGGGGCGCTCGGTGCCGTTGAAGCCCCACACCGCTTTAATCGTCATGGGCTCCATGTCCATCGTTTCCGCGCCGTAGCACCAGCACGGAGTGACGGTGAGCGTGATGTCCACGCCGGCTTTTCTGAATTTGTCCGCGCAAGCCGCCGCCTCGGCTACTCTGCCGATTGTCGTGTCGGCGATGATTACCTTTGCGTGTTCGCCGTTCGAGTAAAACACGTTGTCCTCGATGAGCTTCGCCGCCGCTTTCGCCATGTTCATGGTCTGCTCTTCAAGGCTCTCGCGCACCTTGATTTTGCCGCGCCGCCCGTCAATCGTGGGGCGGATTCCTATTACCGGGTAATCTCCTATCAGTCTGCTCTTTGCCATAATTTTTGCTCCTTTCGTTATTTTATAACGCCTTTTTTCAATATAATGTTCGCGTAAACCGCCTCTTCGCCCGTAGCTATCACCGCATAAGCCGACTTCGCGCGCTCGTAAAACTCGAAACGCCCGATTTGCCCTATCCGCACGTTCTTGTCATGCTTTGCCGCGATTGCCGCATAATCGCACCATATAACCGGCTCGATTTTGCCCTCGTCGCACTCCATAAGCTTCATGAGAATGAAATTCGGGTCGGAATAGGTGTCGAGCGGCAGCAGCGAAAGCACCGCGTCGAGCATTTCCGCGCCGCTTATTCCGTCGGCGCGAATGACGCGCTTGCCGAAAGTTTCGGCAGGAAAATTGCCGTCGGCAATCACGATTTCGTCGCCGTGTCCCATTTCCGCCAGCGTTTTCAATAGCTCCGGCGAAACGATTTTAGGTATATTTTTAAGCATAATTACCTCCCGATAAGTATATTTTTACCTTTCTTCAGCGCATACTCCGCGCCGTTTATCGTGACCGCGCGAGCGACGTCCGACTCCACCGACAGCCGCGCGAGAACGCCGTTTATGAGCTTTGCCGACACGAGCATGCCGCCGCGCGAACGCAGACTTTTGAATTCTACAGTGCGGTTTTTCCACTCGTCGGGAACCGCCGGAAACAGCTCGATTCCGCCCTCGTGGTCCTGCATCAGCATTTCCTGCAACGCGTCGCAGAATCCGAAAAGGCTCTCGAGCGTGAACGGGCGGTAATGAAACCGGGTGTAACCGTAATGTTTGTAATCGCCGTTGAGGTGAAATCCGTTTTCGCCCACGAAAACGCGGCAAAACTGCGTAAGTCGCTCGCCTGCCGCGTTGCCCTTTTTCGCCATGGCGTAGAGCGCGGCGGACATCGCGAACGAAAAGCCCACCCACTGCCCCGTACCCAGAGTTTCGAGGTGCAGCAGCGTGTTTTCGTAAATGCGCTTGTGTTCGTCCGTGTCGTAATTTATGAGATGCAGCGGATACAGACACATGACGTGTGAGAAATGCCGATGCGTTTCGGGCAAACGCCGCGTTCTGTCCAGCATCACCACGCCGTCCTCGTCGATTGCTATGTCGTCGAGCTTGTCCGAAATCCCTGCGTACTCGTCGGCGTTTTCGCCCAGCGTTTCCGCGTACTTTTTCAGCGTACAGAACAGATAGCGCAAAAGCGCGAGGTCGAAGTTGGAATTCGGCTCGAGATACGCCTTTTTCGTGTCGTCGAAAATCTCCGGCGAACTCGATAGGGACAGATACAGCCTGCCGTTTTTCTCATATAGAAGCGAGGCTATAGCCCTGCCAACGCCCTTGAAAAACGGATACGCGCGGTTTTTAAGGAACTCCGTGTCGCCCGTGTAGAGATAGTACTCGTCGAAGCTTTGCGCCGCCCATATAGTCATCGTAGGCGAGAGCGAATACTGCGCCCAACCGCCCATCGGCTTGCCGTCCAACGTCGAGCACGAGGGAATCAGCAGTCCGTCCACGCCGAAAAAGTCGCGCGCAAACCTCTCGTAAGCCGGTTTCAGCTTCCACAGATAGTCGATAAAAGCTTCGCCCGCGGACAGTCTGTTCGCCTTGAGAAACGCGCAGTACGACAGCTCGGTGTTCGTGTCGTGGTGGTAGTCGCCCTTCCACGGCGGCAGACAGTCGTTGTCCGCCGTCCACACGCCCTGAAGCGGCATGGGGTATCCTCCCTTAGCCGAGCAGCTGCCGAACAGATACCAGCTCTTTTCGTAGGTTTCGTCGATAAGCTTGTCGCCCGTCCTGACCGACGACAGCCGCCTGTAGTCGCGCCACTCGCGCTTGTGCGCGGCGAGCAGCTTGTCGCAGCCGATTGCCGCCGCTTTTTCGAGAAGGCGCTTGCCGTAGCCGATATAGTCGCGCGCGTCGTCCGTCGTGACCAGCGCGTAGTAAATCGCGCCGTGTGTCCTGTACGTCACGATACCGAACGAGTAGTCGGTGTGCGTGTTTTGCTCGTACCAATAAAAGCCGCCGTCGCGCTTTTTCACCGCCTCGGGATAACCGAGCGACAGCTCGCCCGAGTTGTCGTCAAGTCCCGAGCCGCCGCCCGGACGCCCGGACAGATAGCTCGGCACATGCAGCGCGAGTTTACAATCCCTATACGTCCTGATAACGCCGACGTCCGCGCTTTTCGACGCGAACACGTCCGCAATCATTTGGTCGCCGCAGTATACGCTCGCGAGCGCGGCGCGCGTGTCGAGCGAGTACCGTACTTCGTCGGCGTTCACTCCGAAATCGAGCTCTACGCGCCCTGCGGTAATCTTCGACGGATAGGGCTCGCCCATGAAAATATCCTCGAACAGCCGCTGCCGCTCCTTCCAATCCTCGGGATTATCGCTCGTCGATAATTTTACGAGGTTGCGGTAGTTAAACCCCTCCTCCAAAGTGGTTTTGTTGGGGCGCAAGTCCCACAAATCCGTTCTGTCGACGGTGATTTTCAGAGGTCGGGAGCCGTAAACTATGCTGCCGAGCTTTCCGTTGCCGAGCGGAAGTCCCTCGTCCCATCTTTCTGTTTTCGCGATTATTTCAGCCATTTTATTTCGGTGGGCTCAAGCTCTACGACGCGCTTTTCGCCGTTTATGTCGTAAAAATCCGTAATCTGCTTTTCGTTCGTATTGTTCACGATTGCGTACTTGACGGCTTCGGGATAGTAGTTACATTCGGTAGCCGGGTTCGACGAGTACGCAACGCAGAGCTCCTTTTTCGCGACGTAGCACATTGCCTTGTAAAGAAGCCGCGAGTTGTCGAAGCTGTACGGAATACCTGTAATATAGAAACTTCTGCCCTTGCCGTAATCGTTGACGGCGATTTTTACCTCACCGACGTTGACGTTGCGGCGGAAACGGTCGCTTATCGCGATGTCGAGCACGCGCGCGCCGCCGAGCGCATAGATATTCTTCTTGTCCTCGCCGTAGTCGGTGCCGCCGAGCTCGCCGAAAAACGGCTCGGTTACTTTCTCGATATTGTACTTGTCGACCGACAGCGTGAAGCCGACTTCTTCGTCCACGCCCATGACGTCGGCAAGTTGGAAGTATCTGCCGTTGCCCTCGCATGCGGTGGGCTCGCCTACGCCGATAAAGCCGCCGCCCTCGTAGACGAATTTTCTGACGGCGGTTTGCAGCCGCTCGTCCAGCCACGCTTTGCCGCCCGAAAACGCGGTGTACGCGTCGCCGACGTTGATGAGAACGTCAATTCCATTCGGCACGCCGTCCGCAACTTCGTCAAACGACAAAAATTCGATGTCGACGGGCAGTCCCGAAACCGCCTCTAAAATCCCCTGATAGGAATAGATTTGCTGATACCACAGTTTGTGAGCGCACATGTGGCTCATCCAGCTGCGCTTTTTGCCCCAGGCGTTGAGCAGCGCGACTTTGAGGCGGCAATACGGTTTTTTGCCGTCGACAGCCGCGTAAATCGTGCGGAATTCGTCGGCAATCTCCGCCACTCTGTCCACAAAGCGCGGAAACGTCGCGGCGAGCGAGAGGTAACCGCCGAAGCCCATTCTGTCGATAGGCTTGCGCATAATCGCGCGGCGAGCGGTGCGCCAATTGCGGTTGAGCTCGGCAACGGCGTTGTCTTCGTTGCCGGGAAAGAACGTGTCGGGGAAGAAGTAAGGCAAAAACCTGCCCTCGCGGTAGCGTACCGCCGGGATTTCGGACAGCATGCGCACGGTTACGCCGCCGCCGATTGACCCCACTACCGCGTCCAGCCCCATGTCCTTAAAGTGCTCGCCGTAGGGCTCCGAACCTATCCAATCGTCGCCGAGGAACATCATCGCTTCCTTGCCGTACTCGTGCACGATTGCGACGAGCTCGCCTATGGTTTTGCTCACGAAGCGCTCGACAAAATCCATGTATTTCTTAAATTTCTCGGTGGGCGTGCGGAAGCAGTTGTTATAGTAGCCGCTGTCCACAAAATCCTCGGCGGTGAGCGCGATTCCGCTCTCTTTTTCAAAGTCCGCGATTAAAATCGGGTTGGCGGTCTGCGCGTAGCCGAACCACTCGACTTGCTTTTCCTTGCCGAGGTCGTTGAAAATCAGCGTGAATTGATACAAAAACGTGGTGAAGCGCACTACGTCGGTTTCCGGGTTTTGCTCGCACCACTCGCGCATGTGCCGCTTGACGTACTCCTTCGTCGCCGGGAACGCCGGGTCGTAGGTGAGCTGTTTTTCGCACGTCCATTCGTTGGTGAGATAGTTGTAAATCTGCACCAGGTGCCAGGTCACGCGCGCCATGAACGTCACGGTGTACTCGTGGAACGGCGCGGCGTTTTTCACGGTAACAACGCCCGTTTTTTCGTCAGCGCGCCAATTCTCTAAGTTGACTTCTCTTCCCGTCGTGCGGTCGTAGACCTGCCACAGCCCGATATTCGAGTAGTCGGGATCGAATTCGTCCTTTAAAAAACCCTTCATTATCTCGATTTTCAGGGTACTTTCCACCGCGAGCGTGCGCTCCGACAGCAGGAAGATGCGCTGTGCCTCCTCGGGATGCTTCCTCGCCCACTCGTTGTCGCCGCGCACGACGAAATAGGTGTTGTAAACCTTGCCGAACTGCCCGGGGTTTTCGGGAAGCCGCGTGCCGTCGCAATCGCGCACCGCGTCCGCTCCCCATTTTTCCGCTATGATTTTGGTGCCCTCGACAAAGCTTTCGTCCGTAGGTATCGTAAATCTGCCTTTGCTCATTGCCGTTTCTCCTTGTTTATCGATGTGATTTTGCCGTACCCGAACTGTAAATCCGAAGGGTACAGTTCGCCGAATTTAATTTCCTTTATGTACGGCTCGAGGTCGTACACTCTCTCGCCGTTTATATACACGCCGTCCGTCGTTATGTCCGAAGCTTCGCACACGACGTAGGGGTCGAAAAGCTCAAGTCCCTTGCCCTCGATATACTGCGACTTCGGTCCCACCGTCATAAAATACGAGTTCGGGTACTTCTGCCTGTCGAGGGTTACGCGGACGTTGCGGAATGTGATTCCGCGCGCGTTGCTGCCCACCTCGAACGCAGCGAAATTGCCCGTCACGGGGTCGCCGTCGAGATAATTGGGCTGGCGGTCGACGGGCGAAGTCGTATCCGCCGTTATGTCCTCGAACGTTATGTTCTCCAGCCGCCCTACTCCCACGGGCTTTTCGGGCTTGTCCGTGTAAGCCGGGGTTTGCAGGTACATTTTGAAAGTGGTCACGCCCGAAACGCCGCGAACGGTCAAGTCTTTTATATAGCAGTCCTCCGTGCCGCCGCACGGATACGGATACACGCCGGGCTGAATACGCAGCGACTTGTGCGCGCTTTTGTCGCCCGTGCCGGCAACGCCGTCAACCGTTACGTTCTCGATGCAGCCGAAGTTAATCGACGAATCGTCCCAATCGTAGGCGTTCAGCGCGATGAGATCGTCCTCGGTGTGCCCCGATAGGTTTTTTATCACGCCGTTTTTCACGTCGCCGCCGACGTGCAGCCCGTCGGCAAAACAGCGCACGAAGCGCAGGTTTTCTATCCGGAAGTCGGACACTCGTCCTATCTGACAGGCAAATCCCGCGGTGCTGACGAACGTGACGTTCTTTATCGTAAGCCCCTTCACGCCGCTCATGAGCATGCAGGTCGACACGCCGTGAAAACTGTCCGCTTCGTCATAGCAACCCGTTTTGCCGTAGCCCAGCCGCTCGGTGTTCTCCTCGCGCCACACGCCGCCGATTATCGTAATGTTGCGGTCGAGGGGCGCGTCGTCGGCGATTTTGTGCCGCGAGCCGTCCGCTACGCTCTCGTTGCGAATCAGCAGCGTTTTAGTACCCTTTACGAGTATGATTTCCGCATTCTCGTCGGCGAAAACCGAAGTGTCCGAACCGATTATCAGCGAGCCGTCGACGTAGTATTTACCACCGGGAATATGTACCTCGCGGTAATCCTTCAATGCTGCGGCGAGCGCGGCTGTCCAGATCTTTCCGTCATTGTAAGGCTTGAAATCGCGACTGTCCACGCTTCCCAAGTCGATTTTGTCTTTTTTAACGCTTACGCCCATACGACAGGCTCTCCCGAAACGTAATGCCAATAGTTGCCGGGCTTAGACGGCGCGGTTTCCGAATAAAAGTACACGGTCGCGCGCTCGGTGGCGACGGATTTCGCCGAGAACGTAATTCCGCCGTTCGTGTACGGCACTTCGGATATCGTCACCGTTTCCCAGCGGTAGTCCTCGCCGGCGTAGTAAATCGTCGTAAGGTTCGCCCAAAGTCCCAGCTCCTCTATTCTGCGGAGCGAAGCGGGCAGAACTATGGTCGTAGCCTTGCATGCGAACGCATAGGGCTCGATTGCCGTTACGCCCTCGGGCACGGCGACGAAATCGAAGTTACAGCCCTGCACCACGCGCGACGAAACTATCGTTATGTTTTTCGGGAACGTAAACTCCTCCAATCCCTCGCACTCCGAGAACGCCGAAGCGCCCAAAGTCGTGACGGCGTCGGGAAAATTCACGCTGCCGAGGTTTACGCAAGCCTTGAACGCTTCTTCGCCGATAGATACGAGCGAAGCCGGAAAACGCACGGAAACGATCGTTTCGTTACCCTTGAACGCTTCGGCTCTTATCGAAGCGACCGGTTTTTCGCGGTAAAAATCGGGCATAAAAACGTTTTCCGACCGCCCCGTGTACCCGGTAACGACGTACTCGCCGCCCTTTAGCGACTTGGAAAAAGTCAAGCCTTCGGTGTAACTTACCGTGCTTACAGTGCGGCTCTCGGTGACCGGCAAGTCGAAATCGAAATTCCACTCGGTAACGAAACCGTCCTGCTCTTTATCCGGCGCGGCGACGGCGGCGGAATCTATCTTCTCGCCGGAAACCACGGTAATTTCCGCCTTGGTTGCGCCGCCCTGCGCGAACGTGACGGTAAAGGACGGCTTGTCCTCCTCCTTTTCGCCGCAGCCGACAAGCGCGAACGCCGACAGCATAAGCGCTGCGCACAGCGCGCAAACCGCTATTTTTTTAAGCCTTGCTTTCATAATCGCTCCTTTTACTCATAAAGATAAATACGCTTTCCGCCGCCGCTTTTGTTGTAGTCGACTGCGGAAAGCGCATTTTCCTCGTTTAATCTTTGTTTTTACGCTCGCATTTTACCAAAGCGTTGCAATGCCGCCCTCGTAATGCCATGCGCCCGCTTTTTCAGTGTCGCTGTAATAATAAACGTTACCGCTGAGGATCTTGTCGTCCGGGTGCGTTGTGACAGTACTCGTGCCGTAAACGTAGAGATCGACTATGCCGCGGGTATGGTCGGAATTGAACTGACCGGTTTCGGACGAGTAACCGTTGCCCACGATAACGGTGGCAAGGTTGTTGCAGAAACGGAAGTTGTTGTTGGATTCAACCGAGCCGTCGGGGCGTTTCGCATTACCGTCCCCGTCTTTATTCGCGTAGGAAATGTAAGTCACTCCGCGCATATCGACGTATTCGAGGTTTTCGCAGCCCCAGAATACCTGTCCGCCGAGGTCGGTTATAGACGGCATAATCACGCGTTTAATCGTCGTTTTGTTTTCAAACGCTTTTTTCGCGACGTAAGTCACGGGGTGCTCGTCGTTGGTGCCGTCGTTATATTTCTCGACGATTACGACTTCCTGCACGGTTACGCCCGTCTTAAGTCCTTTCACATAGTAGGTCTGATTAGCCGAATCGTAAGCGTACTCTACTCCGCTGTCGGCTTGGCACAAGGTGCACTTGCCGTCGGTGCCGTAATTGTGCTTTATGGGACCGGTTTTGATTTTGCCGTTCTCGTCGAATTTCCAGGTAAAGCACTTTTCGCCGTCACCGAGATAGTAAATCGTACCGGTGAAAAGCTTATCGTTAGCGTGTGCGGAAACGGTAGCGGTGCCGTAAGCATAGAGATTAACTACTTTTTCGGGATTAGTTATTTCACCGTTCACGCTGAACTGAGCGCCGCATCCTTCCGAAGTGTAACCGTTTTTCACGATTACCGTGGTCAGCTTAATACAATTTAAGAAATTATTGTCGCACCCGTTCTGTCCGTCCGGTCTGCCGTCCTTGTTGTACAGAAGTTTATCGATTCCGCGCATATCGACGTATTCGAGTTCTCTGCAATCCTGGAATACCAGTCCGCCGAGGTCGGTGATACCGGTCGGCATTACGATTTTTTTAATGGTTTTTTCTTGGAACGCCTTATTCGCGATATAAGTAACGGGCTTGCCGTTATACTCGGCGAGGATATAGACTTCCTTGGAGTGGTTGCCGCTGTAACCGGTGACGTAAGCCTCGGTTTCGGTTTCGCCGTAGGTGATACCGGTCTGAGCGTGTCCGCAACCCTTGCAAACGCCGTCTATAAAGTCGTGATTGAGTACGAACGAGCGCGCGTCGCTTTGCGCTCCGAGATAGAATTCGTTTTCGGATATGAATGCTTTTACCCAATAGGTAAAACTGTTGCCGATAGCGTTGCTCGGGTCGCTTTTGAGCATCGCCGCAAGCAGTTCGTTGAGAGTCTTGTAGTCGTACTGTCCGTTCTCGCCGCTCGAATATTTTATAACCGCGTCGCCGCCGGTAACGTTCGCGGTGTAACCGAGCGCTTCGCCGCATTTTAACGTTTCGGAGGCGAGTTTGAACTCGCTGATTTCGGCGGTGCCTTTATGAACGGTGAACAGTCTGATTTCGGCGGCGTTTTCGTGGTTATTGTCGCCTGCGGCTGTCGCTTTGCAGTAGTACTGCCTGCCTGCGCCTGCGGAAACGATAGTGTTCCATTCGCCGTAGGCTTCGGCGTTATCCTTGTTCTCTACGGTCGCGTAGGTATAGGTGATTTCGCCGAAAGTCGCCGTCGCTTTGGGCGCGGGAACGTCAGGATAAGTCACGTCCATGCTCGCCGTGTCGAACTTAACCGAGTTCGCCATTTTCGCGATTTTGAAACTTACTCTGTATTCTTCGGTAATCTCTTTGTGATTGTTATCCGCAACTACTCTGTAACGGTATTGATAATTGCCGGCGTTCGTTTTCGTCGGAGGAATTTCGCTCCATGTGTCGTTGGCATTGTTAAAGAATTCGATTTTGCCGCCGATAACGTTGCCTTTGTTGACAACTACCAGCGCCTCGCCGGTGTACACAAGTCCCTCTATGCCCGTGGGATGAGTGATAACCATATCGACTTTGGCAATCGTGACTTCCACGCTACCGCCCTCGACAGTATTGTGGTTGTCGTCGGGTACTGTTTTGTATTCTACGGTATAAGTGCCTGCGTTCGTTGCCGTGGGAATATTATCGCTCCACTCGGTTTCGGCGCTAAGCTTGTACTGCATTTTGCCGCCGACTACCGAGCCTGCGGCGATAAGTTCCTGAGCGCTGCCCGTATAGGCAAGCCCGGTTTTCGCCGTGGGTGCAGTGACGCTCGCGTCGATTTTATCAATCTTGACTTCCACGCTGCCGCCTTCTGCCGCGTTGTGGTTGCCGTCGGGCACCACTTTGTATTCTACGGTATAAGTGCCTGCGTTCGTTGCCGTGGGAATATTATTGCTCCACTCGGTTTCGGCGCTAAGCTTATATTGCATTTTGCCGCCGACTACCGAGCCTGCGACGATAAGTTCCTGAGCGCTGCCCGTATAAGTAAGAGTTTTCGCGGTAGGCGCGGTAACGCTCGCGTTCGCTTTCGCGATAACGATTTCTACCTCGCCGTCCTGCGGCTTTTTGTAGTTTTCGTCAACCGTAACGGTGTACTGCACGGTGTATTTACCTGCGTTCACGGCGGTGGGAACGGACTCGCTCCAGCCACCCTCTCCGCCTATTCTGTACATCATTGTGCCTGCGGTTACCGAGCCGGGCTCGACTAACGCAAGCGAGGCGCCGGTGTATTCCAGCCCGATTTTCGCGGTGGGCGCAGTGACGGTGACGTCGGCTTGCGCGATAACGACGGCAATCGGCTCCTCCGCCTCGATGTCGGCGTGAGCGTCGTCGCCCTTAATGCGGTACCAGACCTCATAGCTGCCGGCGTTCGTTGCCGTGGGGATATTCCCGCTCCACTCGCCGTCCTCGCCGAGGCGGTATTCGACGGTGCCGTCCGCGGTCGCGCCTGCCGCGACGAGAGTGTGCGCCGAGCCGTCGTATTTAAGGTTTTCTACGGCTTCGGGAAGCGCGGTATAAGCAGGCTTCGCCTTTTTGATTTCAAACGAAACTACCTTTTCCGCTCCCGAATAATCGTTCGTTCCCTCGACTGCGGCTTTGACGAAATACTTGCCGGCAGCCGTGGGTACGGCGGCGGTATACTCGCCGTCCTCGGCAGTCGAATAGGTAAACGACGGCGTGCCGAATTTTGCGGCGGCGACGGGTTTATTCGCCTCTTTGCCGTAGAACCAATCCGCGATAGTCAAGCTCGTGATTTCATTGTCCGCTTTGGTTATGGTGAATTTCAGCGTAACCGTGGCGGCGTTGCTCTCGTCGGGCGTTTTCCACGCATAGCTCTCCGCGTCGGTAAGCGTGAGCACCACGTCGTAGTTACCGGCGCTTATGCCGCCGTCGTTGGTCGTGACGGTGTAACCGTCGCTCTCAGGCACGGCTGCCGTCTGCTTCTCGCCCGTGTAAACTGCCGAAGCGATTACGGGGCTGTCGAGCACGGTTTTCTCTTTCGGTTCGGGCTCGGTTTCACCGCACGCAAAGCATGTAAACGCCGCAATCGAAACGCACAAAACCGCAATCGTGAGTCTTATGAATCTCCTCATTTTTCCGCTCCTTTTTCGCATTTATAAATGCTCCTTTATTTTTGCCGTCCGAGGACGGCGTTTTTAACCGATTAAACTTAGGAATTACCAAAGCGTAGCCGCGCCGTCCGCGAAATGCCATGCGCCCGCTTTTTTAGTGTCGCTGTAATAATAAACGTTACCGCTGAGAATCTTGTCGTCCGGGTGCGTGGTGACAGTACTCGTGCCGTAGACGTAGAGATCGACTATGCCGTGGGTATGGTCGGAATTGAACTGACCGGTTTCGGACGAGTAACCGTTGCCCACGATAACGGTGGCAAGGTTGTTGCAGAAACGGAAGTTGTTGTTGGATTCAACCGAGCCGTCGGGGCGTTTCGCATTACCGTCCCCGTCTTTATTCGCGTAGGAAATGTAAGTCACTCCGCGCATATCGACGTATTCGAGGTTTTCGCAGCCCCAGAATACCTGTCCGCCGAGGTCGGTTATAGACGGCATAATCACGCGTTTAATCGTCGTTTTGTTTTCAAACGCTTTTTTCGCGACGTAAGTCACCGCGTGTTCGCCGTGCGTACCGTCGTTATAAGTGCTTGCGATCGTGATCGTTTCTTCGGTAATTCCGCTCGCAACGCCGGTAACGTAATAGGTTTGCGAAGCGCTGTCATAAGCGTAATTCACGAGGTAGATTCCGCACGCGGAACACTTGCCGTCAACGAAGTTATGTTCGGAAGGTCCAGCTTTCACGTTTCCGCTATCGTCGAATTTCCATGTGAAGCACTTCTCTCCGTCACCGAGGTAAAAAATCTTGCCGGTGAGAATATTGTCGTCCGGGTGCGTGGTGACGGTACTCGTGCCGTAAACGTAGAGGTTGACTACGCCGTGGATATTGTTTGAATTGAACTGACCGGTTTCGGACGAGTAACCGTTGCCCACGATAACGGTGGCAAGGTTGTTGCAGAAACGGAAGTTGTTGTTGGATTCAACCGAGCCGTCGGGGCGTTTCGCATTACCGTCCCCGTCTTTATTCGCGTAGGAAATGTAAGTCACTCCGCGCATATCGACGTATTCGAGGTTTTCGCAGCCCCAGAATACCTGTCCGCCGAGGTCGGTTATAGACGGCATAATCACGCGTTTAATCGTCGTTTTGTTTTCAAACGCTTTTTTCGCGACGTAAGTCACCGCGTGTTCGCCGTGCGTACCGTCGTTCCACGTTTCCGCGATTTCGACGATTTCTCCGTCGCCGGTATAGCCGCCGACGTAATACGCGCCGCTTTCGTACTTGTACGCAACGCCCTTATCGTCCTTTGCGCCGCAAATAACGCACTCGCCATGAGCGTAATTATGCGCCGCGTCGCTGTGAACTATTTCGCCGCCGTCCTTGGTCCATCTCCGGCATCTGTTAAGTGCGCCGAAGTAGTAAATATTGCCGGTGAAAAGGTCGTTCGCGGCGCGCTCGATAATATTGATTTTGCTTTCGGTGTAAGTTCCTGCGGAGTAAAGTTCCACACCCGGCAAACCGCTGCCGTTTCTCGTCTTGAACTGTCCGCAGTTGATCTCGAAAATCGGGCTTACCACGACCGTTTTGAGTTTCGCGCACTCGAGGAAGTTGTTATCGGAAGCGATATAACCGGCGTTTTCGTAAATGCCTTCGTTCGCTATATCTCTGTAATTGAGATCGGCAACTCCGGGCATTTCGACGTACTCGAGGTTCGCGCACTCGCTGAACGCAAGTCCGTCAAGACGGGTTACACCGGCGGGAAGCGTGATTTTCTTAAGGAATTTGTTGCCCTCGAACGCGCGGTTACGGACGAACTTAACGGGCTTTTCGCCGTTAATGCCGTCGTCGTATACGTCCACGATCGTGACTTCGGATTCGGCGAAGTTCTTGTTATCCCCTACATAATACGCGCCCGTGCTTCCGTCGGCGTTTACGAAATCTTTGTCATAGCCGTATACCACGCCGTAATCGTTTCTCGCGCCGCACTTACGGCACACGTTTTTGCCGTTGAATTCATGCTTGCCGCCGCTGACGACCTCGTCGTGCTTATCGTCGGCGTAACGCCACTTGAAGCACGTTTCGGTCGTGGCATTTTCGTCGTAAGTCAGCACGTCGCCGCTAAGGAGCGTGTTGTTACCGAAGCCGATGTCGTTGCCGATCGGGTAGTTCGCCGCGTCGCAAATTGCGCCGACGCTGTCGCCGATAACGTAAATATCGGTTTTGTTCGCGGCTTTGGCGGGCGTGTTGATCCAGCGCATAAAGCCCGCGCCGCGGTTATTAAAGCCCTCGGGAACGATTACGGCGGTAAGGTTGTAGCAATCGCGGAAGTTCCAGTGCGTGTAACTGCTCTCGGCTACCGCCGGCAGCGTATATACACCGGGCATCGACACGAATTCCAGATTTTCGCAAGCCTCGAATACCGAGCCGCGGAGCGGACTGGACTTGCCGCCCATGCCCTCCACGTCGTTGAGGCTCGCACCGTTACGGCGAACGAACGCCGGATCTTTATCGGTAAACTCCGTCATGCTCTTCGGTAAGAATGCGCGCACTATGATTTTGTTGTTTTTGAACGCGCCGAAGCCTATATATCTGACGGGCTTTTCGCCGTGTTCGGGCGTACCGTCGTTGTATTTTGCGAGAATATAGAGGTCCTCGGAATTGTAGCCGCCGTCCACTCCCGCCACAAAATAGCAGTCATTATGCTCGTCGTACTTGTAATTGACCTTTTTCGTTCTCTGAAAGCCGCACACGAGGCATGCGCCCGTGCCGTCAGGCGTTTTTTTGTCCGTATAAACGTGATCGTCGAGGCGATTTTCGTCGGTATACTTCTTGCCGCAGGTCGCGCACACGAAGTCCGATACGCCCGACTGCACGCAGGTGTGTTCGGTCACAACCTTTTCCTTATAGTCGTGCGCGAACGCCATTCTTGCCGGCATGCTCTCGATGTGCTCGAAGTCGTCCGCGCCTGCGAGCGCTTTGACCGCGAACACCGCGCTTTCGCCGAATTTCAAGCCGTCGGTGACGGAGCTTACGTCGAACGAGGTTTCGCTCGTAACCGTTTCCTCTCCGCCGTTTATCGTGACGGCATAGCCGCTCGCACCCTCGACAGGCTCCCATTTCAGCGTAGCGCAACCCTCGACTTCGAGCGTCGGTTTTGCGAGCACGCTCGCGTCCGCGCCCACTGCCTTTACGGTGCACTGCGCGACGAGATTGCCGCTCTTCGCCGTGATTACATAACTGCCTGTCTCGGCTACCGTTGCCGTAACCTCGTTGTTACTCACCGCCGCGAGGGTAATCCCCGTGGTCTTGTCGGCGGTAAACTCTACCTTTTCGTCGGTTACCGCGCCGTTTCTTACCGTTTCGGCTTCAATCGTGACGTCGCCGCCTGCGATGACGTAACGGGTCGCCGCGCCCAGACGGATATAGTTATCTTCTTTTATGACGTCCGCTCTGCATGTGACCGTGCTCTCGCCTGCGGTCACGTCGATAAACGCGGTGCCCTCGGATACGCCCGTGAGCACGCCGTCGGCAGACACCGTTGCGACGCTTTCGTCGTCGGAGGCATAGGTAAAGGCTTCCGCGCCGGTGGGGGCGAATTTATAGGTTCCGCCCACATACACGGTGATTTCCTTGTCGATAAGATAAACGCTTTCGCTTTTTGCCTCGTCGTCCTGCTTCTTGCCGCCCGAGCATGCCGCCAACGCCATGCAGCACAGCGCCGTGAGAACGAATAACCAGAATCTTTTCATACGCCCTCCTTTTCTCAGGTCAAGCTGTCGACTACCGTCACTGTGACGGAAGCCGTCGCGCCGCCGTAAGCGGCGGTAACCGTGTATGTGCCGGCAGCCGCGAAAGTTATCCTCGCGGTGTTGCCGCTCTCATTCACCGTGCAACCGTCGGGGCTGACGGAGAAACTTGCTACGAGCGCGGTCGTTTCGCCGTTTTTGTACACGGTCGCGTTAAATTCGAGCGCGGCGCCGCGAAGCGCCTCGATTGCTCCGCTACGGTCGAGCGAAACCGCATAAACGCTTTTCGTTACCGTAACCTTGCAAATTTTGCTCGCGCCCTCTACGCCCTCGGCGCTCGCCGTGACGTAAGCCGTGCCCTCAGAAACGGCTGTAACGGTGCCGTCCTCCGTCACCGTCGCCACGCTCGCGTCGGAGCTGGTGAAGATTATTTTGCTGTCACCGTAGCGGCACTCCAGCTTTTCGCTGTCGCCCACCTCCAACGATACGGAGGACTTTCCGATATTGAAACTGTACTCCGTCGTCTTGTTCTTGTCTTCCTTTTTGGAGCACGCGGACAATAAGCACGCGCTCGCAAGCGCGATAACCGCGACTATAAAACCGATAATTCTCTTCGTCTTAGCCATTTTGCGTCTTCTCCGCGCTGTTATAAGCGTTATATTTTTCTCTGCCGTACATCACGAGTTCCTCGAGCGCTGCGTACTCGTCGCTGCCGAGGTACGCCGAATACATCGTGTACTCGTTGTCCTTGAGAAGAAAATACTCTCTGAAAATTCTTTCCTTGTAAACGTCCTTATCGCCCGATGAGCCGAGGTCAACAGCGTAGTCGGCTTTTTCAAGATAGCTCTCGAGCTGTAACAGCAGCGGACGCGTCCAATAATCCGCGCTCATTATTCTGCTGTAATAAATGTCCTGATCCTCGGTTTCGGCGAGCGTGTAGATTCGCTCGAAGTTCTCCATGACCGCGTCGAAGTACTGCTTTACGCCCTCCGCTCCGTCGCCGTAGTAGTGCTCGATAAACTCGTCGATAAGGTCCTGCGTGTCATAAGCCGAATTCCACGCTAGTTTACTGCGAACGTAAGCGCGCATCGACGACATCGGAGAAATTCCGTTCTGGGCGCAAGCCTGTTCGAAGTAGTACTTAAGCCCGAGTTTCTCGTAGAATCTTATCGAATCGCCTATGTGCGACCAGTTGTTGAAGTGGTACTTGTACGCCTGGAAGTTCGTGCCGTAGGAGTACATCATAAGGTTGGTCGTCAGCGAAGCCCACGCTTTCATTTCCGCGGCGATAGTCGCGTTCTTTTCGCATGTTTCGGTTTCGTCGGTGATGGGGTGAGTGTAGCACGCTTCGATAGGCGTGTACATAATGCCGATTCTTACCTGTCCGTCGTTCTTCGGCACTACGTCCGGGTGAACGGGCGTATATTCGCCGTTTACGAGTTTTACGGGCGGCTCGCGGAACGCGTAGTAGGCAAACGCCACAAGCGTAATCTGTTTCTCGATGCCGTTCGCTTTCATGTACTCCTCGAGCTTATTCGCCAGCTTGTTCATGAAAACCATCTGCACGCCGGCGGCATTGCCGTAGGTATTCGTCGCGGCTTTGCAGTCCTCGCAGTCGCACGAGCCCTTGCCGTCGGTGATGCCCACCATAAGGTAAGGTCCGGTAGCGGTGTTGATATACTTGTTTTCTAACGTCTGCGCCGCGATTTCCAGCGTTTCGGGCTTCGTGTAGCACGCCTGACCGTTGTTCCACAATCTTATAGACTTGACTTTCTTCTGCCACTCGGAGCCGACGTGATAATTGCCGCTCTCGTAAGCCGCGTTCCAGCCCTTGACGTAGTCGTCATAACCTTCCGTATCAGACTTTATATCGACCTTGTCTTTGCTGCCTTTGGACGAAGTGAACAGCGTGGCGGTTCCCCTGTCAAAGCCTTTCATAAAGTACACGTTGGACAGCGGCTTGCCGCTCTCGTCGGTAGCTAGTATATAATTTCCGCTTCCGTCGGTTTCGTAGACAAATTTGCCGTTCTCGTCGAGTACCGGCTCGCCGTTCTCGGTTTTCTTGACGTACTGCGGCATGACCGTATCGTTCTCGCGAACGTAACCGTAGTCGCTGAGCAGCATATCGAGATACGGCGCGAGTTTGGCTTCGTACTCGGCGTTCTGCGCGGCTTTAACGCGCGGCTGATCGTAGTCGGCGGTTATGAGAAAGTTGGTCGTATGACACCAAAGTCCGTTGTAGAGGTTGCCGTTCATATCGTAGCCGCCGTTCTCGGAAACGTATATAAGCATTCTCGAGGCTTCCTTGACCTTGCCCTCTCCCGACAGTTCGCCGTCCCCGGCGGTGGTGAGCCCCAGCGACGGGGACGTGCTTGTAATCGAAGTTCTTAAGTTTCAGCGACTTATGGTAATCGACTTCCACGCAATCGTAAGCATACGCTTCGTAGCCTACCTGGTAATGCAAAAATCTGTATACCGCAAACAGCGTTCCGTTTTCGGTCGCGCCCGTGACGTACGCGCAGTTGCCTTGTGTTTTCACGATAACGCCGTTCTCGCCGAGTTCTTCATAGTCGACTTTGATATCTGTTTCGGCTGCGAGGAGCTTGGTCGAGCCCACGGAAATGTAGTGTGCGTTATTGTCGTGCGACACTTCCTTGTCGTCGGTTATCGGGAGTTTTACCGCGGTTGACTTTTCGATAAAGCTTTTCAGCTCTTCCGCGGCGTGTTTTTCAATGCGCGTGGCGTCGGCGCTCACTACGATTTTGTAGTCCGATTTGCCGCCGTTTACGAGATAAACGTCGGTATCGTCGACGGTAATCGGCTCGTTGCCGATAAGGTTAGCGTCCTTATTCTCTTCGTTGTCGGGCTTTTTGGCGCAGGCGGAAAATGCGCCGAACGCCGTGACGAGGCATAAGAGAATAGCCAGTGTTCTTTTCAGCTTGTTCATCTTCTCGCCCTCCTATTTGCAGATTACCGTAAACTCGACTACGGTGTAGTTCTGGTTGGCGTCGTAGGCGACGTAGCGTATTTTGTACTCGCCTGCCGTTTCGAATTTGTAGGTCTCGCCGACGAGCTCCTTGCGATTGTTGCCGCTGAGCACATATACATAGCCGAGTATTTTGTCGGCTGCGGTGTCGTTGTCGGTTATCTCCGCCTTGGGCAGCGTGATTTCATCGCCTACCTTGACGGTCGCTTTGACGCCCGAAACCTTGATGACGGGCGATTCGAGGTCGACGACGGAAACGCCGGAAACAAGCTTCCTTATATTGGAGGAGGCGTCGCGCGCGGTGTATTCCACGCCGTACTCGCCGCTCTCGGTGACGTCGAGCTCGTAGCCGCCCTGCCCCTCGAACAACAGTGTGCCGTCTGGCTTGCGGACGGTGAGCGTAACGGTGACGTTCTTGTCCAGAAGGTCGAACGCGCGCATTTCGGGCAGATAAACCTTGTGACCGATGTTGGTGACGTAAACCGAGCGGTAATCGGGATTGGTGACGAACGACGGCGGCGTAAAGTCGGTAGAGCCCGTGGTTACCGCGCTCGAACCCACCTTTGTGAGCGAAAGGGCGACGTCCTTTACCACTCCCTTGAGCTCGAAGGAAACATACACTCTGCCGCTGCCGAAGCCGTTGAATTTCGTTTTGTCCGAGTAACTGTCGATTTTAGCCAAAGTCGCGCCGCCGTCGCGGTTAATTATCGACTGCGTCGCTTCGTCGTAGGACAGCCACACTGCGCCCTGCGAGGAAAGCCTGCTTATTCTTATCTTAATCTGCTCGGACGCGTTCTTGCTGTCGGTGACGACGAAGTACGCGTCGTCGTAAGCCGCGAACGCAGCCGTCATTTTAAGCTCGAGGTTCGCGTGCTCGATGGGCAACGCTCTCGAGAACGCCACAGCAGCGTCAAGCGGTCGTCTGTCGGCGTTTGCCGTCACCTTGACGACGTACTCGCTCTTGTTTTCGGAATCGGCAGCGCAGTTCGTAAATTCAAAATAGTTATCGAAAATTTTTGCGTTCGCCGCCACGCTTTTGCTTTTTACGGTGAAGTCGAAAGTTTGCTTTACCCGCTTCGACTCGTCGAGAGGGTTAGCCGCGACGTATTCTATCTTGTGATTGCCCGTCGCAAGTCCGGCTACTTTCATATCCGCCGTCACGTCGGCGCCGTCGAAAGTAACGCGCACGGGCACATAGGTCTTATTGCCGTTCCGATAGAAAATCGCGTCGGGCAGCGGCAACTCCAGCGTTTCTCCCTCGATTGCCGAGCCGGGCAACGAAACCGCGTTCATAACCGGCACGTCGGGGTCGGTTATGGTAACGGTTTTTACGACGGACTTCTCGTCGCCGACAAAGTCGATAACGCCGTAGGTCACGGTGTATTCGCCGCTCTTTTCGGGCACGAAGTACGCGTACTCGGCGGCAGTCTGCATTTCGAGCTCGTCGTCGGCGTGAGTCAATCTCATAAACGGCTCGAGCTCGCCCGTGCCGCCGCCGAAATCCCCGAAACGCACAAAAACCGCCGAGCCCGTAGTGCCCGTCGTCGGTACGTTTTCTCCGCCGTTGTCGTAAGAAATATTGTCGACGTACTCGTCGACGGTGATGGTCAACGTTCTGGTCGCGCTCACCGAGCCGCTGACCGCGTCGTATTTTACGGTGTATTTGCCTGCGGTTTCGGTGGCAAACCTGCCGTTTGTCTGCGGTATCAGCTTCCCCGAGTCGTTAGCCACGGTCACGAGCACCGATTCGGCATCGTTGCCGAGATTGTCCGTCGCCGTGCACGCGAATACCGGGTAGGACATACCTTTTTTGCCGTGCGGCAGGTTTTTGCCGTCGTTTCTTCCGTCATAGTCGCCGAAATCGATTTCGATTTTAATTCCGGTGACTTCGCCCTCGTCGGCGCGGACGCGCGAAGAAAGCATGCCGGCGCACAACGCCGCTAAAGCGCAAAGCAACAGGATTAAACAAATTTTTCCGATTAACGCTTGCTTTTTAGTCATATTTTTCTCCTAAGGGATTAACCTTTGATACCGCCCATGGTTACGTTGCTCATAATCTTGTCCTTGAACGCGGCGAACACAATCAGGATGGGCACGCACGCGAGTATGCAGGCGGCGAGCTGAATGGGCGTGCTTGCCTTGTTGTCCGTCTGGAAAATGAACAAGCCATAGGACATCGTGGGCTTTTCGGGCAGGAATATCATCGGCGTGTAGTAGTAGTTCCAATGTTCGATGAACAGCAGTATGAACACCGCGAACAGCGTGCTGCGGATAAGCGGCAGCATTATCTGAATAAACGTTCTGAAATGCCCGGCTCCGTCTATCTGAGCCGCTTCGGCGAACGTCCAAGGCAGACTCTTGAAGGTGGCGTAGAACACGAGGAAGTAGATGCCCGGGTACTTGCATTTCATAATGCACACGCCGATAAGGTTGTTGCGGAAGCCGAACAGGTTCGCTATCTGCACTTCCGACGCGAGCGAGCCGATGATGGGCAACAGCATTACTACGATTGCCACGCCGTAAATCAGTCCCTTCCCCTTGAAATCGTATTTCGCCACGGCGTAGGCGGTGATGACCTGCGTCGCCATGCAGAACAGCGACATGAGTCCGGCGTACAGCACGGAGTTTAAGAACATCGCTGGCAAGTATACCTGTTTGCCGCCCACGGTGAACACGTTGAAGTCCTTGAAAACCTTGGTGTAGTTGCTTAATTTCCAGCCGAACTCGCTGCTCGGGAACGCGAACGGGTTATTCCACTCGTAGTCGGTGGCGTCTTTGAGCGAGTTTACGAAGCCGAATAACAGGACGTAGAGCATCGATATGCAGTACAGCGTGACAATCGCGTACAGCACAATCTGGAACGCGTCCATTTTAATGTATTTTCTGTTTTTAATCTTGACGTTTTCCAGCATAGCTCTAATCCTCGCTCGGTCCGAATTTTTCCAGAAGGTACTTGGTGAGCAGCGTCACGGGCGCTACTATCAGCGTGAACAGTATGCCTGCCGCCGAAACGAACGGATAGTCGTTGGGCGACGGAATGGTGTTCTTGCCGCCGGCAACCTTCACGAAGAAGTAGAAGCCGAGCGTGGAGAACGGCTGCATCGCTCCGTCCTCGCCGCCGTAGAACGAATAGAAATGCCCGTAATTGATAAAGAAACCTGCGATTGCCACGATTATGTAGGTAACTATCGTCGGGAAAATAGACGGCAGAATTATGTGCCAAAATTCCTGAAACGACGACATTTTTTCGAGTTCGCCGTATTCGAGCACGTCCTTGGAGATGCTGCACATCGCGGAAAGATAGATAATCAGTCCGTTGGCGAAGTTCATCCACAGTCCGAATACCAGCACCGAATAGAAGCTCTTTGTCGTGTGACGATTCAATAGTCCCATCGCGGGGTTGTTGAACAGGAACGGTATGCCCTTCTGCATCAGCGCCCTCGCGCAGATAACGAACACGAGGCTGGAAATAATGTTCGGAAGGAACAGTATCACCTTGTACGCGCCGGCGAACGGCACTTTTTTGAACACGACGTAGGCGACCATAATCTGTAGCGGCATGCTGATGAGCAAACCGCACGCAAACTGAATGGCGGAGTTGCGGATGAGCACCGACATTTCGCCCGTCACGAAAAAGGCTTGGAGCACTTTTTTGAAGGTGTCGAGCGTGAAATAGTAGTTGCCGGTCTTGTCGGGCGCCTGAAACGCGAGCTTCAAGGTGTTCGCCGCCACGCCCACATAGAATATGAGGAACTGCACTATCGGGAAGAGCAGGAAGAAGAACAGGAACAGGTTTTGTCCCAACTTCTTTTTGTAGACCTTTTGCTTTTTCTTTCTCCCGAACTTTTGATGCAGCTTCACCCTGACGTCGTAAACAAACGCCTTGATTTTGCCGAAGATAGAAGTTTTTTCCGCTTTCATAGGTTATCTCACAGTTTTTATAGTCGCGCCCGAAGCGCTTTCGTCAAATCGCGCCGGCTTCTTTCAGTATGGACGTAATCGTAGACTTCATCTCGCCGAACGCGTCGTCCACCGTCTTGTCGGGATTCATATAGAAGTAGGTAAACGGCTCTTTGTACACGTTGTTATCCACTTTTGCTCTGAACGCGAAGCCGTTGTTGCTCTCGTTGAAGCCGTCTTCGCCGGTGAATTGACGGCGCTTGGTGGCAATCGCGAGGTTGGGAGCGACGGTCGCGCCCTCGGCTATCAGCTCGAGAATGCTGCGCGTATACGGCGTGCAGGTCTGCTTTTCCTCGTCGGTTATCGTATATTTGTAGGGACGTAAGCAGCCGGTGTTGGCGGTGAACTTCACGAGCTGAGCTCTCTGCTGGACAAACTTGATGAACAACTTGGCTACGCGCGTCTGCACCTCGGCGTTCTTGTTGGTGTTCTTTGCGCTGATGCACATATAGCTCTCGGAATAGGTTGTGGGGATGACGCGCTCTTCGTTCGTCTGGTCCTCGACACCTTCCATTCCCACGAACTTAGGCATCGTCATATACTTGAAGTTTCTCTTGCCGTAGCCGTTCTGCTCGGGCTGCGGTTCGCCGTCGAAAACCGAACGAGCCTCCTGTTCCCAATAGCCGTTCTCCACGAACATCGCGATTCTCGTGCCGTAGCGCTTGCTCTGAATAAACTCGCGCTCGGCGGTGGTGTGCGTGTTGCCGCCGGCAGGAGCCGCCTTGACAGAATAGTTGCCTGCGTTCTTAGTTATATCATAGAACGCCTTGATTGCGGCTTTTCTGCCCTCTTGCTCGAGCAGCTTGTCGTAGTTGCTATCGTTGATTTCCCCGAGCTCGTTGTCGGTGCCGGAAAGCGAGTAGTTGAGCATAAAATCGTCGTAGCCCTCGTAATTCGCGTGAATGATGTTGAACACTCTGGAAATCTGGTATGTACTCGGCGATTCTGCCCAGGTGAACGGCGTAAGCCCCTTGTTTCTTATAGCGGAAAGAAGCATGAGGAACTGTTCCCAGGTCGCGGGGAGTCCGTCGTCGTAGGTGCCTGATTTTCCGTCGGTACCTGCCGAGCAATTCTGCGCCGCGAGGTCGGCTGCGTTCGCGCCCACGGTACCGTCGGCTTTGAAGTACAGACTCTGTTCGTCGAACAGATCCGCGTCGAAGATTATGCCGGGAGCGGAGTACATGAACGGCACGGCGTAATACTTGCCGTCGTCCTTTTTGAATACGTCGGAATAGCCGTCGAGCATAGTGTCCTCGATGGACTGCGTGGCGGTCTTGCCGGTATCTTTTGCAATCTCGCCGTTCTCGTCGAGGTATTTCTCGGTCATGACGTCGGATACGTCCGTGAAAAGTTCGGCGGAAGTGAACGCTTCGTAGTCGCCGGTATTGAGGAGGTACAGCACGGGCTGGTAGTCCTTCATGGAAGTGAGAAGCTGAGCCGGGTTGAACTCGGTGTTCTTCTTGGTGGGGCGAAGAACGACGCCGGTTTTGCCGGTTTCAAAACTCTCGTTCGCGTAGTACGCCTCGAAGTCCTTTTTCATTTCGTCGAAGTAGACGGTGCCTAGTCCTGCGTCGAACACGCCCACGTCGAGATAGGTTTTCGTCGAATCCTCTTTGTCGCCGCCGCAAGCGCAAACGCTCATGCAGGTCACCGCCGCCAAAGCCGCGGCTATAACGGACTTAAATCTTTTCATCATTTAGTTAATGCCTCCTGTTTTATCCCTATTTTAACTGTCTGCCCGAGTCGTTTTTCGCCGCCTCGGCGCAATACACCTTTATACTACCTAAATTTTATCATTATCGGCGCGTTCGTTTCAATCATTAGTTTATTGTACTTCGCTATTTTTTTATTATGGGATTTAAGAGTTTCGTCGAGCGTTTTCCACGGCTTTTAATTCTTTATTTTTCGTATTCCGACGATGAAATGTTGACAAAATACGCAAATACGGGTAAAATACGCTTATGAAGGACGCTACCGTTAAGAAAATCATATCCAAGCTGCAACCCGACGAAATCAACACTTTTTTGTGAAACGACAACAGCATCGTGCACCGTCACAGCGATTGGGAATTCACTTCCACAATCGACGGAACGGGCTCGAACCTCGTCAACGGAGCGGTTTATCCGCTGATGCCCGGCGACTTCGTGCTGCTGGGTCCGCGCCACGTCCATCAATTCGTTTCGGATATGCCCATTCAGCGCAGGGACGTGTGTATCGCCGTCGAGAAGATGCAGAAGCTTTGCGCCGTTCTGTCGCCGACTCTGTACTCCGCGCTCGAGCGGCAGGAAAAACCTATCGTTATACACCTCAGCATCAAAGCGTTCGGCGAGCTTCACAAGCGGCTCAACAACATCAACGTATTTAACGCGGACGTTGAGCACACGAGCGCAGTGCTCTCCTCGATTGTCGTTTACCTTTTGGGCATTTACGTCGAGCACCGCTCCGAAAAGCAGCTGCCCGAGTGTATTCTGTCGTTTTTACAGCAGATTTCCACGCCCGACGTTTTCTCGCTGCGCATAAACGACATCATCGCGTTCAGCTCGTATTCGCACTCGCACTTCATCAAAATCTTCAAGAAGCACGTCGGCAAGACGATTATCGACTATGTGACCGATTTGCGCGTAGCCTACGCCGCCACGCTTCTCTCCTCCACCGACCTCAACGTCATCACAATCGCCTCCAAGGTCGGCTATGACAATCAGTCGTTCTTCGCCCAGAAATTCAAGGACAAATACAACGTTTCGCCGCTCGAGTATCGCAGCTCCGTTCGTCACGACAACTGAACGCGCCGTCGCTCTCCCCGTCCGTCGCGAACACCGCCACGGTATCGTTACCGCGCTTCTCGATTGCCGCGAGCGAACCTAATCCCTTGTCTATTTCGTAATCCACCCCGTCCGCCGCGACGACAGTAAGTCTGACGGCGGATTTTTCGTATTTCCACGACACGAAAATGTTTCCGCCGCTGAGGCGCGTGCCACCGCGCGCGCAACTTATTTCGCGACTGAACGACGGCGAAATAATCGTCTTTGCACTGTCCGCCGACAGCTTTATGCCCAGAACGTAGGAATAAAGCCACTCGGTACACGAACCCAGGCTGTAATGGTTCAACGAATTCATCTCGGGGTCCTCGAAGCCGTGCTCGGCGGTATAGCCGTTCCACCGCTCCCATACCGTGGTCGCGCCCTGAGCGAGCATGTACCCCCAGGACGGGTATTCGGTGCGCTTTATCAATCTGTACGCGAGCTCCGTTTCGCCGACGTCGCACAGCGCGGGCAGAATAAACCTGCTGCCGATAAATCCGGTAGTCAGCGCGTCGCCCCTCTCGTGCACGGTATCCGGCAGCCTTTTTGCCGTTTCATCGCGGCTTATAAGCCCTGCGGCGTAGGCGAAGGCATACGCTGTCTGCGTGTCGCTCGTTATCCGTCCGTTCTTATAGTAGCATGCGCGGAAAGCACGTTTTACTTTTTCGTACACGTCGGAGTAGTATGCCTTTTTATCGCTCTCGCCGATTATGCCGCACATGCTTGCGGTGAGGCGCGTCGAGTAGGCGAAGAAAATCTGATTTATGACGTTCGCGTCGGTTTCGCCGCCCTGCGACAGCCAATCGCCGAAGTTATTGGTTATTTTCGTGAGATAATTCTCGCTCTTGTCTATATAATAAGCTATCCATTTCTCGGCTGTGGGGAGGTTGTCCCTTATCACCGACTCGTCGCGGTAGTGAAGATAATGAAAGTACGGCATCACCGCTATGCAGTCGCCCCAGCCAGGAACGCCGGCGGTGTTATCCGCAATCGGCATGTACAGCGGCACAATCGATGGTATCCGTCCGCTGGCCGGCGTGTCGTCGCGAATTAGGCGCAGGTAGTTGGTGAAAAACCGCTTGCAATCGGCGTTGAACATGGCGGAATTGCAGAATACTTCCGCGTCGCCCGTCCACCCGAGCCGCTCGTCGCGCTGCGGACAGTCGGTGGGTATCGACACGAAATTGCTTCTCTGCCCGTTCCTCGCCATTGCGTAGACGCCGTTTATCACCTCGTCCGAGCACTCGAAACTGCCGTAATACTCTATATCCTGCGAAATCACGCGCCCCTCTATGCCGTGCACGCGCGAGCTCGCGGGCTTGCTTATCTCCGCATACCTGAAACCGTGGTATGTAAATTCCGGTTTGAAGCAGTCGAGCTCGCCGCCCGAGAGAATAAACTCGTCGATGCATCTTGCCCTTCTCAGATTCTTCGTGTACACGCCGCCGTTCTCGTCAAGCATTTCGCCGTATTTAACGACGATTTTATCGCCCGGCTCGCCGCTCGCCTCAAGCGAAATCATGCCTGCGACGTTGCGCCCGAAGTCATAGCGGATTACACGCTCGTCCTCATAAATAACCGTGGGGGTCAGCGTTTCCACCACGCGCACGGGCTCGCACGAATACTCGGTGAGCGGCACGGAAAAGTCGCTTATCTCCGCGTTTTTCGCGCGTTTTTCTTTGTTTCTCAGCCTTGCGTCGATTACTTCGCCGTCGAAAAAGTCGGCGAAAACCACGTCGGAAGCAGTCGCCGTCCAATCTTCGTCGGTGACTATTTTCTCCACTTCGCCGTCGGCATAAGTCAGCGTGAGCTCGGCAAACAGCCGCTTCTCGTCACCGAAAACGTTGGTTTTATTGCCGTAGCCGAGTTTCCCGGAATACCAGCCGTTCGCCACGGTGACGGAAATCACGTTGTTTTCGTTTATGTGCCTGGTGACGTCATAGCGGCACACGTCGACGCGCTTTAAGTAATTGCACCAGCCGGGCATGAACAAATCGGGTATCTCGTACCCGTTTATGCTCACCGAAAAGATTCCGGTCGCGGTTATCGCAAGCTCGCACTTTACAAGCCCTTCACGCGCCGAAAAGCTTTTCGTAAACACCGGCAACCCTTCGCTTTCATTTTCTCTCTTTCTTTTTATCCACATAACGCCGTCTAGCCCTTCGCATAATTTTTAAGGTTGATTTAATTATACAATACGGTCGCGGCGCAAATACAGCATTATTTTATCGTCTTATGACGTTCTTTTCTTTTTATACGCCGCTTTATACGCCGCTTTGCGGACGGCAAAAAAGCGGCAGTTCACGGTTTGTTTTCCGTGCTTTGCCGCTCGAATGCGAATATTTTATATGTTTGTTTACTATTAAATCGGTGAGTCGCCCGGGTAACAGGCAAAGTCAGACGGCTATTTCTTCCGCGCTGTTTTCACGGGCGTGAAGGGCGCGTTTTAAGACTATGAAGAACAGTATAGTTGCGGTTATGCCGCTCGCCGCGTCCATTATCGGCTCGCCGTAGAAGGCGGCGAAACTGCCCAGGAAAAGCGGCAGCACGGCTGTGAGCGTTATGGTGAGTATCTTGCGGAACAGCGACAAAAACGTCGCAGCGCCGATTTTGCCGAGCGCAACCAGCATGTCCACCGCAACGTACTGCATCGATAGCACTATTATGCCGGCGGTGTATACGCGCATGCCCTTTACGGCGACTTCCGTCACCTCGGGGTTTTCGGTGAAAATGCGCACGAAGTATTGCGGCAGAAACTGCGAAACCGCCGCCATCGTTACGGTGAAGAAGAACATAAGAATTATCGCGTCGCGTACCGCCGCGCGCACTCTTTGGCTGTTTCGCGCGCCGTAATTGAAGCTTACTACCGGCTGGCACGCCATCGTAAGTCCGCCCATCGGCATCAGTATCAGCTGCATATAGCTCACCACGATTGTCGCCGCGGCAACGTAGATATCGCCGCTCGCGCCGCCCGTTTTTTGCAGGACCGAGTTGAGCACTATCGTCAGCACGCTGTCGGTGGCTATGATGATAAACGGCGAAAAGCCCAGCCTTATAACGCGCGACATAAGTCGCCACGACAGCTTTTGCAGTTTAAGGCGCACTTCCGCGCGCTTTGACAGCGCCAGAAACAGTACCGCCCACAGCGCCGAGAGAAACTGCGAAATCACCGTCGCGACCGCCGCGCCCCTCACTCCCATTCCGAACACGAAGATGAACAACGGGTCGAGCGCAACGTTCGTCACCGCGCCGATAACCACCGTCAGCATCGCCGTCGCGGAAAAGCCCTGCGCCGTTATGAAGCTGTTGAGTCCTACCGACAGCAGCGCAAACACGCTGCCCAGCGCGTAAATCGTCATATATTCGTCGGCGTAGGCTATCGATTCGCCGCTCGCGCCGAACGCGAACAGCAGCTGCCGCTTGAATATCATAAAGCCAACCGTAAGCTGCGCGGAAATCGCAACCAACATTACAAAGCAGTTGAAGAGTATGCGTTCGCCCGATTTGCGGTCGCCCTCGCCCATTTTCATCGCGAGCAACGGCGCGCCGCCCAAGCCCATAAGATAGCTGAACGACGTTATCAGCGTGACTATCGGACCGCATACGCCGACGCCTGCCAGCGCAAGGTCGCCGTCGGACATTTTGCTTATGAAAATCCTGTCGACTATGCTGTACAGCACGTTCACCAGCTGCGCAAGCATCGACGGTATCGCAAGCCGCAATATCAGCGGAAGCATTTTGTCTTTTCCGAGGTCGTTGGTTCTTTTCATACGTTCTTTTTAAGGCAGGTTTAATTTGGCTCGCCCCCTCGTTTGCTCCGCGGCTTTGCGGCGTGCTGCGTCAAGGACTGTCCGACATAATTATGATACCGCTTTACGCGAAAAAACGCAACGGAATTGACCGTCGCGTTGTGTAGCCTTGTGTGAAAATTATATGATATTTTGCCCGAAAATCGCCAAAATTTAGGCAAATAAAGCAATTTTCGGTTACTTTGCGCCGAATTCCCGCCCTGTCGTATTCCGGTTCGCGTTCTAGAATCTTACCGAATAGATGACGTAGCCGGCGGAGAAAATAGTGTCCTGCGAGAAAAACTGTTCGTTGAGTTCGTCGTAGTGGTCGCGGCAAAAATCCACGACTTCGCGGGCGATCTTCGAATCGGGGTTTTCACGCAACATTCTGCCGAAATCGTTGGGAATAAAACTGAACCAGGACTCAAACAGCATTTTCTTGTCGCGGCGGGACATGTCGGCGGTGTTTATGCCGTAGCGTTCGAGGCAAATGGTTTTGGGATCCATTTTGCGAACGTAGGAATAAATTTGCCTGCCGGTATAGCGGAATCCGCTGTACTTATTGTGTATATAATAGGACTGAATCTTGCGGAAATATCCGTCGTTGTCGGGATAAGCAAACACCGCTCCGTCGTCAACGTCGCGGATTATCATCACCGCGTCGTCGTTAAGACAGTTTCTTATCGCCTGCAAGATACGGAACGGCTTTTTAAAGTCCATGATCGCCATGCTCAGGCACACAAAGTCGATACCGTCCGCGCCCACTTCGTCGATGTACTCGTCGAGTTTGTCCTCGAAATCGTCCGCCTCGAACTGCGTGGCGAAGAATTTGACGTTGTCGTCTTTGCGCTCCGCATTGCCGCGCTCCGCGACCTCGCCGGAATATGTAAGCGCGATTACTTTACCCACTTCGGGATTCTCGAACCGCTGGAACGCGCTCTCGGGGTTGAGAACGTTCACGTCCAGGCACACGGCGTCCTTTTTGCCTTCCAGCAGTTTACGAATGACCGGCGCTTCATACTTGTCGAGCAAAAGGTCCTCGACGTGCAGCCTGTGCTTTTCCTTTTCGTCCTCGTCGAGGTAGTATCTCACGTCGTCATGGCGCGTGAGAAGATCGACTTCGCCGTCCTTGGTCTTGATGCCTTTCAGCATCGATATGAGTTTGACCATCGACGCGTCGAAATACTCGCGGCTGATCGCGACTCCGTTAAAAAACGGAAGTACCTGCATGGAAACGGGCAGTTCTTTCGGAAACTCGAAACCATCCACCATAATGGGAATAATGTTCTTTTTATTCCTGATCGCGTGCTCGATTTCAAGGCGTAACCAGTCCTGTTCGCTTACGCAACGGTCGAGTGCGTGCGACGGCAAAATCAGCACGAAGTTTTCCGCGTCCTCGATTGCGGAATAAAGTTTTTCGTTGAACGGACCCGAACTGAGTTCTTCCAGATCGAGAAAAACCGTGATGTTTTCCCTGTGCAACCACTCGTAAATCAGTCTTGCCAGCGCATAGCCGCCGTCGCGACGATAACTGATAAATACATCCATTTCTTTCTACCCTCTTTTAACCATGGTATAGCACGGAACTCCGAAAACGCCCGGATATTCGCCCGTAATCTCGAACCCGAGCCGTTCGTATACGCGCCATGCGCCCGTATTTTCCTTTACGCATTCGAGCCGGCACAGGTCCTTGCCCTCGATCGCCTTCGCCATAAGCGCGGACGCGATGCCTTTGCCGCGATATTCCGGATCGACGGCAAGATTAGCCAGATAATACCCGGTCTTATCGTCGCTCATTTTCGCGTAATAAGCCTCGAAAATTTCATGAGTGCGCTTGTCGCATTTCACGCCTGCGCGATCAAACGCTTCGCGGATATGTTCTTCCTTTTCCTCGACAGGCGCATAGCACGAAACCATTGCTCCCGCGATGATTCCGTCGCTTGTCACCGCCACCGTCACGTTCTTTTCATTGTAAAGCGTGGGCAGCGCGGTCATTTCTCCGATCACCCGTTCGCCGTCCTCGACAGAGTCGAACCAGTACGGATAAATAAATCTGTCGCTGAGGTAAATCAGCCTGCCTACGCGCCTGCGGTCGTCGCCGTCATGCATGGGGCGAACGGTAACTTCGTCGTTCAGCGTCGGACGAATGCCCGCTTCGCGCGTGATGAAATCGCGGAAATGCAGGTATTCCGCGGCGGTGATTTCTCGCGGATAAGTCAGTATTTTCAATTCGAGATCGCCGTCGCCGAGCCGGTATTTAGCCTGAATATGACGGTGCGGATTCATCACGAAACCGTTACGACGGTAAAAGGCATAACGTCGCTCGCTTATTTCGTCGCAAGGCGGATCTATTTCGAGAATTATGGGTTTATCCGACCGCTCCTTCAACAGGCTCAATGCCGCCGTGGCTTTGCCGCGATTGCGCTTTTCGGGCAGTATCGCAAAGTGTTCCAGATAAACGAAGTCCGGCGTCTCCCAGTACAGCATTATGCCGTCCAGTTCGCCGTTATCGTCGGTAATCAAACCGTATTTATAGGCGGGATTTTGCATTATTCTCGCCTGTTCCGCATTCTCTCTGCGTTCGAGATGCGGAAAAGCCTCTTCGTACAGCGCGTGCGCCGCCGCGAAGTAATCACGATTGTTTTCGGATAGTATTTCCAGCCTCATTTTCTTTCCTTTTGCCGCGCGGTTTCTCTTTTTTCGCTCGTTCCGCGCCGTTTTTTTATCCGCACGCGCGATTTATCCGCTTTTCGGTAGTTTCTATATACATTTTAACATATATCGCGCAAACTTGCAACGGTAAGAGAGTTGCAAAACACGCTATTTTTCGCTTTTTTGTGCCGCCGCGCTGCGAAAACAAACTACTTTCGGAAATCTCTGAAAAATACTGGACAAACCGTCCTGTATCTGTTATAATATTTCAGCAGCTGTGGAGAGATGTCAGAGCGGTCGAATGTGCTCGCTTGGAAAGCGGGTATACCGAAAGGTATCGCAGGTTCAAATCCTGTTCTCTCCGCCACAAGCACCCAATTTGAACTTTAACGGTTCAAACAGGGTGCTTTCTTTATTTTTCGCATCTTTTTCGGCTTCTGGGTGACTTAATTCGCGCAAAGCGTTTAATTCTTCTTTTTCCAACTTTACTTTTGTCGGATATTCGGGCGAAGTGTTGTAAAAAATGTAGATATAATCGTCAAACAAAACCACACGATAGATAAACGAATTGAAAAACTCGTTCTTTTCTTCGTCCGACTTGTACTCTTTATTTGCAAAATAGGTAAGAAAAGCGCGTACGGTTTCGTATTTTAACGGCGATATATTCCGTTGCTTTTCCAACCCGATTTTGTTTTCCAATTCTTCTTTCTGCGCTTCCAGTGAGAGCATACGCTCTTTCGTAGACTTCGTTACGATACCTGCGGCGATAGCAGACAAAAAACCGTTCAAAGCCTGTTCCACATTGGCAAGTTCTTTTTCAAGCAAAATCAAAGCATTGGACTTTTCTAATCCTTGATTGAAATTGTCGGTTACGCTTCGTGCGATCGTATCAATTACGTCCGGGCTTAAAATGTATTCTACCGTCTTTTCAAAGACTAAATCTTCTATGTATTGTTTGCTTACGCTGTTCTTTTTACATTGACCTTTATTTCTCTTGCGGGTAAAACATTTATAATAATGATATTGTCTGCCCGTCTGGCTCGTACCGCCTTCGGCAGTCATCAACGTTCCGCAGTTGCCGCAAAAAAGTTTTCCGCTTAAAATATATTCGGAATGTTTTTGAATACATTTCTGCTTGTGCCGTTGATTGTCTAAAATACGGTTGCAATCGTCCCACGTCTTTTCGTCCACAATAGCGGGCGTAACGTTGGTCAGAATTCTCTCATCGTATTCCACGATGCCTTTGTATTTCGTGTTGCGAATGAGTTTTGCAAGTGCGTTTACCGTAAACGGTTTGCCGCTTTTGTTTCGCACACCGGTACTATCCAGCCAACTTACAATGCTTTTTGCTTTTTCTCCGTAACGGTATCTTTCAAAAATTTCCCGCACGACAGCGGCTTCCGTCTCGTTGATAACCCAATGCTTGTCTATGATATCGTAACCAAATAACCCGAAACCGCCGATAAAATATCCTTTCTCGTAGCTTTCGCGTATTCCGCGTTTTACTTTTTGGGAAAGCTCGGCAGAGTAATACTCCGCCATACTTTCCAATACGCCTTCGATTAAAATTCCGCTTGCATCTTCGGAAATATTCTCTTTGGCAGATAAAACGCGCACCCCGTTCTTTTTTAACTTTGCCTTGTAGTTCGCACTGTCATAACGGTTACGGGCAAATCTGTCCAACTGATAGACGAGAACATAGTCGAATGTTTTCTTCTTACTATCCTCTATCATCTGCAAAAAGCTCGGCCGCTTGTCCGTCGTTCCCGTAAGCGCACGGTCGATATACTCAGACACGACGAGAAGGTCGTGCTTTTTTGCATAATCGTAGCATTCCCGCAGTTGTCCCTCGATGGACTGTTCCGTCTGACTGTGTGAACTGAATCTTGCATATATTACGGTGCGTTTTTTCATTGCTTCCTCCTGCCAAAAACCTTGTCCGGCGTCAAATCATCCGTATTTCCGCCGTTTTTAGCGTAATCGAGTAAAATATTTGCTAAAATTTTAGCGCTTGCCTCTAATCTTTCTTTCGGCAGATTGAGTCTGCCTTTTTCTGTTTGTCCCGTTGAAAGATCCACTTCAACGGTATTGTCTTGTATCCGCTTCAATCGTCATTGTTATTGCGCGGATACTATGTTCTCTTTCCCGGTGGCTGTTATGTTCTTTCGCCATTTGCCGCAAAATCCTCCTTTAAGATTTTCGCGCAGCGGGAACGCAGCCCGTCGATAGCCTTGGGTTATTCGGCTTGCTCGGTTTCGTACGCGAATTATTTTTTATTTTTTTCTTCGTTAAATTTTTTCAGTTCAAACTCGAAAAAATCGTCGTAGCCGTCCACCATCTTGCCGAGATTCACGTCTTTCGACGCTGCCTCGTCAAACAATGCCTTGTAGCCTTCTTCTATGAGTTGAACTTTCGTATAGCCGTATCGTTTCAGAAAGTCGTTTATTTCTTCCGCGAACGCCCTCGGAACGCTTGTTCCCCAAACGATACTTTTTGCCTTGCGCTCTTCTTTGTGCTTATCCTCGTACCTTTTGTCCTTTTCGCTTCTCGATTTTGCCATCTTTTCATTCCTCCGTGAATATATAATCGTATCAATACGACGATTATATTTTACCGTATTTGCTTATCGAAGTCAAGCTCTTTTCTGTGAACAAAGGCATAAAGAGTGCAAAACTTTTGTTTTAGGGTAGTGATTTTTTCGTTCTGAGAAAAGTCGGTTTCCGACTTGTTCTTCATATCGTTTTCCCGATAGTTTGGGAAAACCTTATCCTCGTTGACTTTTCTTCGGGACACTTTTTCCCAAGGTTTATTTACCCTTGAAAATGCAATATTCGGCGTTATTCCTGCGGGATGTCTACCGCACCTATGAAGTTGTAAATGATTTTTATTTTTTGCGTATTATGAGAAAACTTTTCTTTTTCGCCGATTTCAATTCTGTCCACAAAAGAATAAACAATTTCTTGCGTTAGTTCTTTAAATTCCGTGTACTTTTTCATCAGAGAAATGAAGTTGGTCAGATTATCGCTTTCCGTTTTCACTTCGCTTGCAACCATTCCCGACAAATACATTTCGTATACGCGTTTTACCGCTTCCGCCGCTTCGGTATCTACAATCCATTTCGTTTTATCGTTCGGATCTTTAATATATCCGTAAGGCGGTACGGCGGTAAGATGTTTTCCCGCCATACCTTTTGCCCGTATTACCGCTTTTACCTTCTTCGACGTATCGCGGGCATACCATTCGTTTATAATATTGCGAAACGGCGTAAACTCATTGTCGTAATCCGAAACGCTATCCACACCATCGCTCACAGCTATAAAACGAACTTTTGCATTCGGAAACAATATCTCGGTATAATATCCGACCATTATGTAATTCCTGCCGAATCTCGACATATCCTTGACGATAACCGTTCCGACTTCGCCGTTCTCTATATCCGTCATCATTCGTTGAAAGTCGGGACGATCGAAATTCGTTCCCGAAAAGCCATCGTCAACATAAAATCTGCAACTTGTAAAACCGTGTTTTCTCGCGTAATCTTCAAGAATTTCCTTTTGATGCGTTATACTGTTTGATTCACCGGTTAATTCGTCGTCGCGGCTTAATCTACAGTATAATGCCGTTACTGTTCTATCACCTCCGTTTACATTTTTCTTTTTATTAAATGCCGTTTGCATATTTAACATCTGTGTTACCTCCGTCAAATTCCAAACAGCAATCAGGACTGTATATTGCTTCGCAAAAATGCCTGTCTATCAGTTCTTGCAGTATTATCAACGGCGTTGCTTTTACTCCGTCTTTTTCCTCCGCCGTTATTTCGTATATCGTTTTTCCGATAACCAAACTCTCTTTGCGTTGCCTTTTTAATTTTTCGTTCCCATTTTCCGATACCTGCGTTTTATTTCGTTGATTCAATTCTCCTTAACTTTATTGTGCGGATACTATGTTCTCTCTCCGGATGGATACTATGTTCTCTCTCCATAAACACAAAAATCCTCCTGTCGATATTTTAGTTTTTGTTACGTTTTATTGTTGTTTTTCTCTTCCTCGAATTTGCGCAACTCAAAATCAAAGAAATCGTCGTAGCCGTCCATTATCTTCGCAAGGTCGGTATTTATTTCTCCCGCCTGCTCCAACAGCGACTTATATCCTTCTTCAATGAGTCTAACTTTCGTATACCCGTGTTTTTTCAAAAATGCGTCTATTTCTTCCGCCGTTTCTCTCGGCATACTCGTTCCCCATACCACGTTTTTGGCTTTTCTCTCGTTTTTATGCTTTTCTTCGTATCTTTTATCTCTTTCGCTTCTCGGTTTCATTCCTGAACCCTCCATAAATACGTAATCGTATCTATACGACGATTATATTTTACTGTTTTCTGCGTTCAGAGTCAAGCTCTTTTATGTGAACGGAGAGTAAAATCCGCCTTAAATTTTCAATTCCGCAGATAACTCGTTCCCGTGGACATCTGCTATAATTTTATTTTCTCGTTACATTTTGAAAAGTCGGTTTCCGACTTGTTCCGAACACCTTTGCCCAAATAGTCTGGACAAAGCTTATCCTGCTTTTTCCACGATACCGCTTTCAAAACTATTTTCTTGTCAATTTCACGTTATTATCGTTCGTAGATTTTTTAACTTGTGTTTGGATTCATCATTTTGCGCTCCTTATTTCGTTTGTTTTTCTGTTATCCCTTTAAGCGCAACAGCAGGGAAACTTCTCTCTACTATTATTGGAAAGTTACCGACTGTTTGGCGGGGTATTTCACGAAAATTTTTATATTTTTTCTTTAGCAATATTGAAAATCTTGTACTCCTTCAAAAATGACATAAAAAAGCCGATGACTGTTTGCCATCGACCATAAATAATTTTATATGTTTTTATAATAAGTAATTTTAGTTAATGCCGCATTCCGATTCACTAATCAGAAGCGGTAAAAGCCATTTTAATATCCAACGCTTTGTCGTGTCGTAATTTGAATCGTAAAACACCGCGCCGACAATCGCTCCGATATAAGGATCGTGTCCTTTGTCCACAACTTTTTCGTGATCGGGAACACCTGCATCTGATTGGAAGTGTTTTGCATTGTATGCATATCCGATTAAACCGCATTTCAGCATAATATTATGCATAACTTCATTGTTTTCAAGTTTACTTTTTATCTGCGTAATCTCGCCTTTTGTAGTTATTCCTTTCCGATAGAGATAATCGGCAATAACGGATTTCAACACGGTATCGCCGATTGTTGCAAGCCCGTCGTTAGTGTATTCGCTATGATTCTTTCCCTCTCCGGAAACTTCTATTTTTTCCGATCTCATTGCCTTTGAAAGCCACGCGATATCGTTAAAATGATAATGTATTTTAACTTCAAGTTCGCGCATTTTTTGATATACAACAACTCTATCCATCAGATTTTATCCCCGTTGAATATAATTTTGTCCGACAAATTCACTTCTACGGATTTACCGTTTTTATCCATATCGAACCAAGAAACATCGTTTTTGTATCTGTCCGTTAAACACAAAATGCGTTGATTTTCCGAGCCGAGTAACCTACGTTTTGTTTCTTTTTCCTCCAAAACATATGCGCCGTCAATTACCAAGTCTATGCCGGCAAGGACGTCCGAAACTTCTTCGTATTTTCTGCCCGTAAACGATATCACGCCCAGTCCGAGTTTCTTTATTTCGTCGGTTAAAAACGGAAGATTATGTTGACAAGTAGGTTCTCCGCCGGAATACGTTACGCCTTCGATGCCAAAGTCGTCAATCGACTTTTTAATTACCGAAATAATGCCGTCGAGCGACATAATATGGCGCGCAATAAACGGCTGGTAATCAGGGTTACAACACTCGTTGCAACGAATATCGCAACCCTGAAACCATATACACAATCTTTTATGCGGACCTTCTGTTTCCGTACAACGGTTTATACTCGCAACGTTATACTTAATCATTACCAAAATCAAATTCAAGCCCGTTTTTCGTTGTTTTTACTACGATTTTCGAGCCTTTCATCGACGGCAATTCTTCTTTGTTTTCAAACATAAACATAGCAAGTTCGTCAAGCAATTTATCATTGATGGCGTTAAGAATATCACGACCGCCTTTACTGCTGTCCGCTCCGCCGAGAACATAATCTATAAATTTAAGTTCGTCTTCAAATTCAAGGTCGATACGATACTTTTCCGATATCGCTTTCTGGACCGGACAAAGTTTCGATTTCGCAATTTTGACACTGAACTCTCTGTCTTTGATGAAGTTAAACGGAACGATATTGCTGTAACCGATACGACCGAGAATTTCGGGACGTTTGATTTCGTTATCGAAATAGTTTTTAACGATTTTTATAAACTCTTCAGCCACTTCTTCGTTTGAACCGTTCGAAGACACTTCTGACGCCCCGAGGTTAGACGTGAATATAATTACGCTTTCGCTGAAATAAACCGTTTCGCCTTTGCTGTCGGTAAGTCTGCCGTCTTCGAGAATTTGCAGAAAAATATCCAATATTCTCGGATTCGGTTTTGCCGCTTTTTCGATTTCGTCGAATAGAATTATGCTGAACGGTTTTTCTTTCACGGCGTTAGTAAGTTGCCCGCCTTCTTCATAACCGACGTATCCCGGAGGCGCACCGATAAGTTTCTGATCGCTGTTTTCCTGCGCATATTCCGACATATCGAAGCGAATACAAGCCTGTTCGTCGCCGAAAAGGAATTTTGCAAGTGCCTTTGAAAGTTCGGTTTTACCTACACCGGTAGGTCCGACAAAGAACAGCACGCCTTTCGGAGCGGAACGAGAAGACGATTTATGTATTCCCGTAAGTCCCATATAAGCCTTAACGACGACTTTTTCAATCTTTTCGATAGCCTCTTCCTGACCGACTACACGTTCGCTTAAAATCTTTTTGATATTTTTAACCGACTTATAGTCGAGTTTTTCCCAAGGATTGTCTTTTTCGCCGTACTTAAACAGCAAGTACAACTGCTCGAACGGCATTTTGCCTTCTTTTCTCGAAAGGCGCGCCATCTGAACAATTTCACGGTTGGTAAAATCGTCGAGCATATCGACGTATTCGTTAAATTTATCCGAAGTCAGAAGCGTTTCTCCGGGTTTGAGTTTTACGTCAAATCCGCTCTCGATTTTTTCCATCATTTTAGCGCGTTCTTCTCTGTCGGGTTTTGAAAGAGTAAGACAAGCGACTTCGGGGTTGCCCTGATAGAAGGAAATCGGGAACATCGCAAGTTTGCTCGTAATGAGAATAACCGTGCTTTCGTTTACTTCGGCAGACAAATACTCCGTTTTTTTATCTTTTATCGCTTTCCCGAGCATTGTGATAAGTTCTCTCTCGTCGGGCGGCAATTGTCCGCCGCTTGAAAATAGATAATCCGCCCAATTCAGCACGAAAGCAGTTTTCCTGTTTGGTTTCTTCAAGTTTTTGAATACGATATTGAAAATCTCGGCAGGTTCTTTGAACTGACCGCTTCCCGTTTTTTCTTCCGCTTGCGGCTGATTTTCTTCGTCATCGTCAAAAGAATAAGCGTCTCCGTCCACCTCGACTTCGTCGATTACGGAAAGCCTTGAAACGTCTCCGTCTATGCCGTCGATACGATCCCAATACAAAACGTCGTCGTATTCCATACCTTTGAGCATGTCCGTAAGATATTGCTTCAAATCGACGATTTGCTTTTTGTCGTTAAGATACACGTCACCGACGTTGCCGTCGAGTATTACGCATCTTTTGATACCGACTTCGCGTTTTAACCTGTTAAACGTTGTTTGTAATGCCATTATTTTCACCTCTTATTTGTGTTCGTTTTTACCGTTTGGTACTTCATTGACGATATTTTATCGGGATTGCTCCAAATTTCCTGCGTTTTGGTAACGTGTAAACCGTAAACTTCTTCCAAATCGTTCAGAAAAGGCTGTATATCCTTTTGGCACGCCTGTCCTTCGTAACCTCGGAATTCGTAAATAAATTTACCGTCCAGAAACACGCGGAATTCCGCTTTTTCGCCGCTTGCTTTCAGTCCGACCAAAATCACTTCGTTTGTGTCGCGTTTGATTTTTATATTCTTTTTATCCACAATAAATCCGCGGGCGGTTATCGCCGACATTATGATTTTCAGCGACTTCTGACGGATTTTTTCGCCTACGATTTCTTCCGTCGCCGCCGATCTTATTTCGGAAAGCGGTTTATTCTCTGTTATGACTTTATCGATGATAGTCTTTTCAACTCTTGCGGCTTCGAGTTCGCGGCGAATTTTTTCTCGCTCTTTTTCGATACGCGATTTATAAGTTTCGTTTTTGAGTTCTCTGCCCGCTCTGATTAGATCATCGCCCGAAAGCATATCGTTTTTCAGATATGCAAGGTAAGTAAACTGCCTTTCCGTTTCATCCTGAATTGAATCGAGAAGTTTTTGAATCTCGGCGGGGATTGTAACGACTCCGTTTGCTTTATCTCTCAATCTTTTTTGATTTTCTTCGATGCTACTTTCAACGCGGCAACAGTAAACAAAACCACTTTTGCAACGTCATCGGCAAAATCTTTATGCGTGTAACACTCAAAAATTTCTTCTACCGTTTCTTTATAGCGCATTTCGTCTAAAACGCTTTCGGTAAGCAACTGCATTTCAAACGTATCTCCAAGCTGGTTACAAGGCATTTTTACGTTTACTGCGGAATAACAGTGAAGCGCAGAACGTCTTTTACTCTGATTTCCGAAAAGTATTTCGGATTCATAAAATGCGACGGATCGTAGTCGTAAGAGAGTATTTCGGTACCGATAAGATTTGAAATTTCTTTTCCGAAAATATAGTGCAAATCTCTCGGAATACCGAATTTAAGAAGCACGTCGCATATTTTGTCTTCCGAACCCGCAGTTTTTTCGATTACGTCGAGTAAAATATATGCAACGCCCGACGCCTTCCTTACCTCGTTATATCGCACGTTTACTTTATAGACAAGTAGCGGAAACGGAATAGCCGTAGTGAATTTTAACAAACTTTTCTCTTCCATTTTACTCTCCTAAAATATCTTTCGCCGTAAGTATTCTTCCGCGGAAGTTTATCGTGTCGATAATTTCTCTGTATACGGGGAAGTTGATTTTATCGCGACTGTGATCGCCTTCGAGATCGGGAAGGTCGATTATGCCCGCTTCCGATAAAAACTTTTTCGAGCCGACAATAATCAAAAGTTTTCTCGCCCTTGATAAGGCAACGTTGATACGCTCGAATTTTTTGATAAATTCCGCATCATACCTCGCGCCGCTCGGATTTCTTACCATCGAAACGATAATGATATCCCTTTCATCGCCTTGGAAATCGTCAACGGTACTGATAACAAGTTTTTCGTCCGGTTTACCCGAAAAGCCCGTAAATTGATAGCCTTTACGTTTCTTTTTTATTAGTCCCGCCTGATCGCCATATGTACAAATAATACCCGCGCTCGGTCTTTCGTCGATTTTCCTTGACGGATCAACGATAATTTTATGCTCGGAAACAAGCACTTTCGCCGCTTTGTCGAGTTCCTTTAATAGCGTTATCGCAACCTGCGCTTCCTGCTCGTTGATTTTGGACGTACTGCCTTCGAATGCGCTCGATTCTTTTTGGTCGCAATCCACAAAATATATGTGCCGTTTGGGATCGATAACGGTATTTCCGTTGATTTTTACGGTAAGATTATGCTCTTTTTCGTCGTCTTGTTGTTTTTTTCCTACAACAAGACCTTTACCATTACCGCCATAGAAATGATTGAACACTTCCATAATGTGGCTGTGGCAACGGTATTGCTTATTAAGCATTACTCTGAAATCGCTCGGAACTTTCTCATACAGCGTTTTGAAGAAACATTCTTCATATAACTTTGTATATCCGTCGTTGATTTCCTTTGTGATTTTTTCTTCGTCGAGTCCGTCGAAATCATCTCCCCGCATATGCCGCAAATCGTACATAGGCGGAAGTTGACGATGGTCGCCGACGAGAATAACCGTCTTGCCGTATAAAATAGGTATCAGCAAATCGAGAAAAGACGACTTTTATGCGTCGCATACGTGAACGTCCGTAATTTCTTCGCAACGCTCGGATTGTTTTCCTAAATAGTATCTGCGAAAATCGATATACCGCAACCATTGATTAAAAATGCCAATCGCCTCGGCGGGATTCGGAACGGGAAATAGTTTAGTGGCTATTTCATTTACAAAGTCGTTTGTAAGAACAGAATCGTGCAATTCGCCATTACCGTAATCAGGAACCGAAAACATATTTCCGGTATTTCTGTTGTATATTTCCTTCTTTGCAAACGCACAAAGCGACGAACAAAAAACTCGTTTTTCACCGTATTTTACCGTTCGTCTGTCTATCAAATCTATCCCTTTTACGGATATTTCCGTAACGTTCCCAAATGTAACGTCGCCGATTACCATAAAATCGTATGTTTCGGGCAGAACGTAGCGAGAATATCCGTCCACTTCGGGACGAATTACGATATTGCGTAAAATCTTATTGCCTCGCTTATTTTCATCCATTGTTCTGTCAAACGACGGCAATGATACGTTGTAATATTTAGGCGTAGACGGAAACGTGTATCTGATAAATTCTTGAAGAGTGTCGGGCGCATAACCGCCGAGTTTTCTTTTCATCGTTTCGTATTGCTCGTTTAACGATTGCGTGAAAAAGTCGTTTCTCCCCCAAGCTTTATCACCTAAACCTTTATCCAAATTATCCAAGAAATTCAGATACAAGTAAGCCATTTTACTCCCCCTTCGTAAATTTACGATACTTATCGAATATATCTATATAATCCAAAAATTCCTTTATTTCTGCAGGCGACATACCGTTTGTAATACCGCCGACTTTATCGAGTATAACGCTTTTCGTAAACGGATCGAGTCCGTTTAATGCTTGCCCCGCAGTCAATTGCTGTTTTAACGCATCATTTTCGCTTTGTAATCGTTCAAGTTCGTTTGTCAGATTTTCTACAGAAGAAAGCGATTGCTTTTTATCCTGAATACTGTCTTTCAGAATACTCGAAATTCTGTTGACGTATTGTGCGAGAATATCGGGATCGGACTCGTCAAGAACCAACTCCAATTCATCTTCGCTTTCCTTCCCGAAAAGATAGAAGATTTTATATTGCTTATCTTTAGGGATATCCGAAAAGTTTTCAAGATTCCGATAATTGTAAATCGTCGCCTTAGAAATTTCGAGATATTTAATTAAATCCGTAACCTTAATAGAAAATTTAGTAACGAGTCTTTCAAATAATTTCGTTGTCATTTTTGGCACCTTCTTATCCGTTTGACATTATTATACTATATTAAAAACATAATGTCAATACATTTTGTCTAAAATGGTCTAATTTATATCCAATAAAACAAAAAAAATTTGTAAACAACTAAAAAGTAATGTTTTTAGACCAATTTAACCATTTCGTTCTGCCTTTTCTATGCTTAAACCACAGTATACGGACACTATAAACGCTTACGATAATTTCAAAGCAAAAAAGAGACTGTCTTTTTAATTACAATCTCTTTTACTTAAAGCATTATATTACGTTGTTTTTATAGCAATATATTTACGAACTTGCTGTTTGATTGTTTCCCCTATGTTTACTCGTCATCCCACGAGCCTCGGCGTTTAAGGTATTATAATCGAATTCCCGTCCGCAGCTCGGGCAAACCGCCTTGTCGCGAGCCTTGCCCGGCTCGATTTCCGCGCCGCAGAACGGACAATTTTTTCCTGTCATAATTTTCTCCGAACAAGCAAAAGTGACGGAAAGAACGTTGTCCTCCGTCACCTTCGCCGTTTTTCAGGTTTTTACTCAGACGTTAAGCAGGCGCAGAATGTGCTTGCTGACAATCATAAGCACCAGGTCGCAAACCCAGATGACGTTCCAGCCGAGCAAGATGCGCAGAATGCCGGCAACGATTTTACCCTCGCTGATTCTGGTGATTGCGCCGCAAATACAAGAAGTCGGCGGAATTATCGCCAAAATCACGCTGACAATGTAGCCTAATCCGAAATAATCGCTCTTTGCCATGTTAAACTATCCTCCTATTAGGTGTTAAACTCATTATACACGCAGAAAGCGCGTTTGTCAAAGAAAATGGGCGTTTCGACCGCTTCTTTTGTCGAATTGCTTTACTTTGACGGCGGCAAACGCTATAATGAATATATGTTTGAAAACAAGAACAAGTTACGCGGAAAGTATATCTGCTCCAAGCCCCAAGCCGAGCTGAAAACCGACCAGACGGTGCGTTCGATTATTCTCGGCGCCGCGCTCGCGCTGTTCGTCGTGCCGCCGCTGTGCCTTAAATGCGAGGCGATACGCGTATTCGGCGAAAAGGGCTACACGCCGCTTATCACCGCCTACGTCATACTGATGCTGTGCACCGCGGGGCTCATGCTCTACACTTTCGTCGCTTCGCTGACGCGCTACCGCCTGCGCGGCGAAATCCCCGAGCGTTTTGCCCCGAAATCCGGCTTTGAAAAGCGCACGTTCGCGTGCTTCGAGTGGGCGCGCGTCATGACCGTGCTCGTCGCCGTAGCCTACGGCGCAATGTGCGTCTACGCCTACTCCGCGCAGTCCGTCGTGCTTGCCGCGCTCGAATGCGTCGCCGCCGCGCTCGCCGTCTACGCAAGGAAGATGACCTTCGACGCCTATTGCTCGTCGGTAACGCTCGTTTCCACCGAGGAAGCCGCCGAAGCCGCTCTTGCCGAAATCGGACCGCCGGGCGCCGAAAACGCGGAAGCCGCTCCCGAGAAAAAGCCCGAAACGCGGCTGAAAACCTACAATCCCGACGCGGAGAAAAACCTCGCCGACGAAGTCGAGGACTTTTACTCCGACAAAGACTGACTCGTTTTATCGGATTGCGGTTTATTCCGTCGCGCGGCTCGGCTCCGTCGCTCGTCCGACATTTCCAGGTCAAAAGCAACGCGTACATTATTTTTCGACACTTTCGGATAAAAAGCAACGCTACCTAGGTCATATTCGACATTTCCAGACCAAAAACAACGCTATTATTCGAGCTTCAATCGCATTTAAAAAATCAAATCCGCTGCGCCTTAATTAAAAGCCGCCGCGGATTTTTTATGCGCTGCCCCGTGGGGCGTTTAGTCTTACAAAAAACCGATTGCGCACGAAAGGTTTTTCAGCACATGAATTCCAAGTCCTTTTCATCCACGGCAATGCAGGCGATGTCGGGTTCGTCGCCGTACCCGTCGAAGCAGACCAGCCACGAGCCCTGTATGCTTCGCTCGTCGCAAATCCAGCCGTCCATGCCCTTGTGCACGCCGTAACGCGCGTACTTTTCCTTTTCGACAATCAATCTCACTCTGTCGTATTCCTGCATAATTTACCTCCCTTCCGAAAATAATCGCCGCCATGCGGCAGAACAAAATCGCTTCCCACGCGCCATAAAAAGAAAACGGCTCGCAGTACCGTTGTCGAGCCGTTTTGCTTTTTAGTATGACGAATCCGAAAAAATTACTTCTCGGAAATTGCGCCTACGGGGCATTGTGCTTCGCACGCGCCGCAGTCGATGCACTCGTCGGGGTTGATTTCGTACTTGCCGTCGCCCATGCTGATAGCGTTGACGGGGCATTGAGCCTCGCAAGAGCCGCAAGCGATGCATTCGTCGGAAATTACATGTGCCATGATTCGATACGCTCCTTTTTAAGATTATCGTCTTATAATTATAACACGGCATTGACGATTTGTCTATAAATTTTCAATCAATCGGCTAATTTTTTTAAGTCGCCGTCCGCGCCGTCCTTCACGTCGTCCTGCGCCGAGCCCTTACCCTTGGCGATTACGTCGGTAAGCTTGACGTCGACGAACTCGGTCTTGTCGTTCTCCTCGTACTTGACGCGCACCGTTTCCTTGAGCTGATTGAGCCCCACGACGGTGCCGCGGCGCTTGTCGGCGGTGGTGACGAGTGAGCCCATCTTCGGCATTTTCTTATTGGTTTCCACATAATGCGCGTTCTCGTAGGCAAGGCAACACATCAGCCTGCCGCAAAGTCCGCTTATCTTCGCCGGGTTAAGCGACAGGTTCTGGTTCTTCGCCATTTTGACAGTGACGTGCGCGTACTCGGACATGTGGTCGGAGCAGCAACAAGCCCTGCCGCACGGCGCGATGCCGCCCAGCATCTTGCACTCGTCGCGCGCGCCTATCTGGCGGAGCTCTATGCGGATGCGGAACGCCGAGGCGAGCTCTTTCACGAGGTCGCGGAAGTCCACTCTCCCGTCGGCGGTGAAGTAGATGACGAGTTTCGAGCCGTCGAACGTGTACTCCGCGTCCACGAGCTTCATGTCGAGCCCGGCTTTTTCCACTTTTTCGGTGGCGAGGCGCAGCGTTTCGTCGCGGCGAGCTTCGTTATCGCGCACGCGGCGTTCGTCGGCAGGCGTTGCAACGCGCACAATCGGCTTTAAGGGCTGTACGGCCTCGTTGTCCTTGACATCGGCAGGCAGCATGGCAACGGTGCCGTACTCCTGACCTTTGGCGGTTTCGACGATTACTCCCGCGCCCTCGGTAAACTCGTTGTTGCCCGGGGCGAAATAGTATATTTTAGGGGATTTTCTGAATTTGATTCCTACGACCTTTGGCATTTTGCCTTGACCTCCAATAATGAAAATAATAATTCGTCGGCGACCGACTGCGGATTGCCGTTAAGCTCCAGCCGCATTCTCGCGCGCTTTATGACGGGCGCGAGCCGCAATACCACGTCCGCGTCGTACTCCGCCGCAATCTCGATAATGTCGCGAGTGGCGTTTCTGAACGCAAGCCCTTCCCGTAGCCCCGCGCTCGCGCGCATGCAGTCGGCGAGCACAAGCTCCAAAACGTCGATAAAATCGCTCATTCTGTCCTTGTACGCGCCCAGCCTTACCGAGTACGGCAACACGAGCTTGCTGTTTTTCATGCCTTTTAGCACCGACAGAACGAACTCGAACGTTTCGCGCGGAGCCTTTTCCGTCATTACCCTCTCGGCTTTAGCAAGGTATCCTCCCGACAACGCGGCGGCGAGGTACACCGTTCCGTCCGCGCCGTAATTGGACTCGAGATAGTCTATGATTTCGTCCTCGGGAAGCGGCTCGACGTCCACGCGCCGCACTCTCGAGAGCACCGTGGGCAAAATTCCGCCCACGCTCGCGGCGAGAATGAGTATCACCACGCTTCCCGGCGGCTCCTCCAGAACTTTCAGGAGCTTGTTCTGCGAAGCCTCGTTCATCGTTTCGCCTTTCCTTATGATATAGAACTTTCTGCTGAGCTCGGTGGGCGTGAAGTACACCGAATCGGTCAGCGTTTTCACGTCGCCCGACAGCACTTTGTCGCCCTCGGGCAGCCTTATAATATCCGCGCCGAAGTTCCTTGCTCGCTCTATAGCGGCGCGGTCGGTGCCGCCGAACGCGAGCCGCGCGATAAACAGCGACGTGAGCGCGTCGGACATACCCTCGTCGGGCGAAACGACGAGGTAAGCGTGCGAAACGCGGTTTTCGTCTGCGTCGCGGCACATGCTCTTGAACGCAGCGCTGTTTTTCATCACGTCAAAACAATCCATCAGCCTATTATACCCTTTTCGCGCAGAAGCTCTATTACGACTCCGAGCACCTTGTCCGCAGGCTTCTCGGCGTCCACCGCGACAAAGCGGTCGGGCTCGCGCCGCGCGATTTCCTTAAAGCCCTCGTAAACGCGGCGGTGAAACTCCGCGCCGGCACTTTCCAGCCTGTCGGTCTTGTCCGCGCCGCCCTTTCTCAAAAAGCCCTTTTCGGGGCTGAGGTCGAGGAAAATCGTAAGGTCGATTTTCGCTCCGCGCTCGGCAATGCGGTTGAGCTCGCGGCACACGTCCCCCTTAAGCCCTCTCGCGTAGTGCTGATAGGCGAGCGTGGAGTCGGAATAGCGGTCGCACACCACGATTTTGCCGGCGTTTACCGCAGGGATTATCATTTCCTCGGTGTGCTGAGCGCGCGCGGCGGCATACAGCAAAAGCTCGGTCGTCGGCGTGGTTTCGTCGTTCTGCGCGTCGAGAATCAGTCCGCGTATTTTTTCCGCGACGGGAGTGCCGCCCGGCTCGCGCGTGAAAACCGCGTCTATGCCGTTTTCCTCGAAATAACGCTTCAGTCCCTTTACGAGCGTGGATTTTCCCACGCCCTCGCAGCCCTCTATCGTAACGAATTTTCCGCTCATTTTGTCCTCTTTATTCCTTTCCCGTCAGTATTTCGCCCAGCGTTTTGCTAAGCTCGTCCACCGCGCTCGGCTCGTCCGACAGCGTGACGATGAAAACGCAGTATCGCCCGAAAAACGTTTCGGGCATCACGCCGCGCTTTACGCACTCGTAGTAAAGCCGCTCGCCCGTCGTTCCGTACCCGTCGCAGTCCACGGTTATTCTCATGGGGTCGTCCGCGCCGAGGCAGTTTATTCTTTCTCTAAGCCTGCGGCAAGCCGCGTTAAGCGCGTCGTAGCCGTCGGCGTTTTCCTCCTCGAACTCAATCGCGTTCTCAAGCGAAGCCAGCAGTCGGTAGGACGGGCTCGTCGTACCGATAAGCTCGAGCGCGTCGTCGTAAGCCGCGAAATACCGCTCGTCGTTTACCGCTCCGATTGCGCTCTGGGTCATCGCTCTCAGCGTCTTGTGCGCCGACAGCACCGCGAAATCCGCGTACTTTTCGCCGCCGCACGGAAAAATATCGGGGCGCGAAGCGAAGTGCGCGCCGTGCGCCGCGTCGACAATCAGCAGCTTGCCGCGCCGCTCGCACACGTCCTTTATTCCCCTGACGTCGGCTGTTCTCCCGAAATAGTCGGGCGAAGTGACAAGCGCGGCTTGCGCGCTCGGGTATCTGTCAAAAGCCCTTTCGTAGTCGCGAGGAGTCGGCGCCGACGGAATCCCGCGGGTTTCGCCCGTCGGAAACGTAAACAGTTTTACGCCTGCGAGCTTTGCACCCAAGCTTGCCGAACGGTGAGTGAACTCGGGCGCGACGGTATCGCGTTTTGCCGCCAAAAACGCGGCTTTTATGCCCATGCTTGCGCCGCACACGAGAAACCGCGCCTTTTTCACGCCGTAGTGCCGCGCCGCCCTTTGCTCGGCGGCAGTCACCGATTTTGCCGGGAACAGGCAGTCCTCGTCGTGCTCGCTTTGGTCGAGGGAATCGATTTTTCCCTTGTGCCCGGGCATGCAAAACGCCCTGAGTCCCGAAAACGCCGCTGCCGATTTCTCTATCGAATCGCGGCGAAAGCCCGACGAGACGGCGGATTTTTCCGTCTCGAACGCCTTTTCTGGCTGACCTTTACACGCGCCGAACGCGGATTGAAGCTCGTTGTTCATTGTCCGTAACGCTCTATAAACCACCCGACGAAGCGATAAGTCTGCGTGAGGTCGCGGTACTTTTCTTTCTTGCCCTTCTCGCCGATTTTGGTACTGTTCTTATCGATGACGATGTAGAACTCGGTATCGTATTTCGCCAGCTCCTCTTCGGTGTAGCCGTTCGAATACTTGCTCAAATCGAAATAGAACTGCGGATTTTCCACGGCGGCGTTGTTTATCTTTTTAAGGTTGTCCACGCGTATGCCGTATTTTCTGCCGGCAAGCGCTTTTTCCTCGTCGGTCGGGTTCTCGCCGGGCGTATACACGAAGTAGTCCGCGCCGTCGCGGAGCTCGGTATTGTCGCCGAAAATCTGATTCAGCGCGTAGTCGTCGAGCTCTAAAAACCAGGAGCCGTACCGCTCCATATCGGATTTTCTCACCACAAGCACGTCGGCGGTGAAGCCCGAGGAAGTCAAAAGCGTGTCGTAGTATTCGTTGGTGGGGCTGTTGTAATTGAGGTTGACCTCGCGGATAACGTTGTCGCCGCGCGAGCCGAGGTCTGACATGAATTCGTCGCCGATGTCTTCCGAGCCGTGTGCGTAGCACGCGAAAAATACGTCGACTCGCTCGAAGTCGCGCGTGATGTTTATCTGCATAAACACCATATATGTGGCGAAAATCACGAGCGCGATAATCAGCAGGTAAATCAGCCAATCGTACTCGAAATGCAGCGCCGCTCTTTTTTTCGTTACCCTGTTGTCCATTCGTTAATCCGCTTTCGTAATTTATTTTTTTGGTTTCATCGTGGGGAACAGCATGACGTCGCGAATGGACGCGCTGTCGGTGAGCAGCATAATCATTCTGTCGATGCCGATGCCCAAGCCTCCCGTAGGCGGTAAGCCGTACTCGAGCGCGGTGACGTAATCCTCGTCCATCATCTGCGCTTCGTCGTCGCCGCCGTTTCTGAGCGCAACCTGACGCTCGAAACGCTCGCGCTGGTCAATCGGGTCGTTGAGCTCGCTGTACGCGTTGCCCATTTCGCGCGCGAATATAAAGAACTCGAAGCGGTAGGTAAGCCGCGGGTCCTCGTTGCTGCGCTTTGTGAGCGGACTCTCCTCCACGGGGTAGTCGGTGATGAACACCGGTTGAATCAGCTTTTCCTCCACCTTCTGGTCGAAAGTCGCGTACACGATATTGCCCCAGGCGGTCTTTTTGGGGTCGATTTCCACGCCTGCCGCCTTTGCCGCGGCAAGCGCTTCTGCCGCCGTCATCTTGTCGTAATCGATGCCGACGTAACGCTTGATTGCATCAAGCATCGGCAGCCGCTCCCACGGAAACGTCATGTCGATTTCCGTGCCCTGATAGGTAATCTTGCCCTCTTTGCCGGCAGCCTTCATGGCGGCGCGGTAGATTTCCTCGGTGATGTCCATCATGTCGTGGTAGTCGGCGTAAGCCTCGTACAGCTCCATCATGGTGAATTCGGGGTTGTGCTTGACGTCCATGCCCTCGTTGCGGAACATCTTGCCTATCTCGTACACCTTGTCGAAGCCGCCCACGATAAGCCGCTTCAGGTAAAGTTCGGGCGCGATGCGCATGTACATATTGAGGTCGAGCGTGTTGTGGTGCGTCACGAACGGTCTTGCGCTCGCGCCGCCGGCAATGGTGTTGAGCACCGGCGTTTCCACCTCGACAAAGCCTTTTTCGTCCAGGAGGTCGCGTATCGCCTTGATTATCTTGCCGCGCACGACGAAGCAGTCCTTGACCTCGGGGTTGGCGATGAGGTCGACGTACCGCTGACGGTATCTTAAATCGTTGTCCTTAAGCCCGTGAAACTTCTCAGGCAACGGCAGAAGCGACTTCGACAGCAGCTTCATTTCGGTGACGGAAATCGAAACCTCGCCCTTGTGCGTGGTGAAAACCGTGCCCGTCACGCCGAAAATATCGCCCACGTCCGCTTTTTTCCATCTGTCGTAGACTTCCGCGCCCACGTTGTCGATTTTGACGTAAATCTGAATCTGTCCTTTCGCGTCGAGAATGTGCGCGAAGCTCGCCTTGCCCATCATTCTGCGCGACAGAACTCTGCCGGCTACGGAAACGGTTTTGCCCTCGTAACCGGCGGCGTCGGCTAAGATGTCTGCGGACGTCGCGGTGGTGACGAACTTGGTCTGCTCGTAGGGATTGTTGCCCTCGGCGCACAGCGTTTTCAGCTTTTCGCGGCGGACGGCGACTTCCGCGCCATAATCCGCTTCCGTGGTCTGATTTTCGGTGACGTTCTTTTCGGTAGTATCGTTCATGTTAATTCCTCATGTTGTCGCTCGCTCCGCTCCCGGAGGCGAAATTAGATAAATGCAAAAACCTGTCGACGTTATTTAATGTCGACTATTCTGTAGGTTACGATATTGTTCTTGTGCTCGAAGTCCACCTCGTCGTCCTTCTCCGCGCCCATCAGCGCCTTGCCGAGCGGCGACTCGTTGCTTATCTTCTTGGGCTCGGTGTTGGGGTCGGACTCGTAAATGCCCACTATCTGCAACGTCTGACGGCGGTCGGTGTCGACGTCCTCGACGGTCACGGTGCATCCCAGCTCCACCTTGTCGTAATGGTCCTTGACCTCGTATATCTCGCAGTTGCCGGGCGCGAGAATATCCTCGAGCTGCTGAATGCGCTCCTCGAGCTTTCCCTGCTCTTCACGGGCAATCTTGTACTCGTAATTCTCCGAAAGATCGCCGAACGCGCGCGCTTCCTGAATCTTGACGATGACCTCTTTTCTGCCATCGTTCTTTTTGTAGTTGAGCTCGTCCTTGAACTCCTGCAACTTAGCCGCAGTGATTTTTACAGCCATTTTTACCTACCTGCCTTATAAAATTACGCGCCGAAAACCGCCGTAACGGTGTTCGCGCGTTTGTTTGCCTTGCTCGTCTATGCTTATGTTCTGCCCCGAAAAATCCCTTGACGCCCTGCGATTTAATTCGATTGCCGCCCGAACAGCGTAGTGCTTCGGACGGCTTTGTCGTATTTTATGCAGGTTGGTTGCGAGGTATGCCTTTTCAAGCGATTCGATTATATACTTTTTTTAAGCTTTTGTCAACGAAATTGCGCCGTCCCGTGCCGCGCCCGTGCGTTTTAAACGATTTTTCGCGCTTTTTTCACATTTTTCCGCGTAAAAACGCCGCTCGCCGCGGAGGAGTCTCACTCACAGCGACTTCATGAAGTTGTACAGTCTTTCGGCGATGCGCGCGTGTCCTGGGTCGGACGGGTGCAGTCCGTCGGGCATCATTTTTTCGCGGATAACGTCGACGTGCGGTTGCAGTCCCGAGCTCGCCCACAAGTCCAGCACCGGAAAAGAGTAGTACTCGGCAACAGCCCTTATCGCGCGGACGTACTCGACAAGCTTTCTTCTCGGCAGTCCGCGCTCGTTGATTATTTCGTCCTCGCTCATGCGGTGAAGCGGCGTCATCACGACGAACTGCGCCTGCGGATTGCGCGCGATTAGTTTTCCGAAAAGCGTGTAAAGCGCGCCGTAGAACGTGTCGGGCGTTTTGTCGCCGAGCTCGCCCATCGGCGCGTCGCCGTGACCGAAGTCGTTGGTGCCGCCGAAAATCACCACCGCGTCGGCGTCTCTTTCGATTTCGTCCGCTCGAAGAATGAAGTCCTCGTCCCATTTCTCGCCGCGGTTGTCGCGCTGCGGCGCAATGCGCGTGCCGCTTATGCCGTGATTGTATACCGTCGCGCCGGAAAGCCGTCCGAACACGTCGGTAAAACGGTTTTCGGGCTTGCTCGCGCCCACGCCCTCGGTGATGCTGTCGCCGAGGAAAGCTATCTTTTTCCCTTTAAGTTCCATTTTTATCCTCTTTTCTCTTCCGTTTTTCGGGCGGAAATTATTTTTATTAGTTATTTATCCGCGCCGATTTCCGAAAGAAACGCCTTGATTCTTTGGGCTGCGGTTTTAAGGTCGGCAAGCGAAGTGGCGTAGCTACAGCGGACAAAGTATTTACCGCTATCCCCGAACGCCGAACCGGGCACTACCGCCACTCTTTGCTCCTTCAGCAGCCTTTCGGCGAACTCGTCGCCCGTCAGCCCCGTACTCTTCACCGACGGGAAAACGTAGAACGCGCCCTTGGGCTCGAACGTCGACAGCCCGATTTCGTTGAACTTAGCCACGAGGTAACGTCGCCTCACGTCGTAGGACTCGCGCATTTCCGTCACCGCGCGGTACTCGTCCTCGCGACCGGAGCGCAGCGCGGCTTCGCCGGCGACCTGTGAGGCGGTGGGCGCGCACATTATCGTGTATTGATGAATCTTGTAGGCTGCCTTGACTACCGCTTCCGGCGCGCAGAAATATCCTAATCTCCAGCCCGTCATGGCGAACGCTTTGGAAAAGCCGTTTATCAGAATCGTGCGCTTTTTCATGCCGGGAATTGCGGCGAACGAGGCGTGCTTTTGCCCGTATGTAAGCTCGGCATAAATCTCGTCGGAAATGACGAAAAGGTCGTTTCGTTCCGCTACTTCCGCTATTTTTTCGAGCTGCGCTCTCGTCATAATCGCGCCCGTGGGGTTGTTGGGGTACGGCAGAATCAGCACTTTCGAGCGCGGCGTTATCGCCTTTTCCAAAAGCTCGGGAGTGAGCGCGAAACCGTTTTTCGCGCTCGTTTCGACAGCCACCGCCACGCCGCCGGTAATCGCCGCGTTGGGCGCGTAGCTGACGTAGCTCGGTGACGGTATCAGCACCTCGTCGCCCGGGCGCACGAGCGTGCGGAGCGCGAGGTCGATTGCCTCGCTCGCGCCTATCGTGACTATTATTTCACTGCCGGGCTCGTATACCGCGTTAAAGCGCGCGGACAGATAGCCGGCTATTTCCTCGCGGAGCGACAATAGCCCGGCATTCGAGGTGTATTGCGTTTTGCCTGCCTGAACGGATTTAATCGCGGCGTCGCGGATTTCCCACGGGGTGACGAAATCCGGCTCGCCCACGCCCAGCGATATGCAATCGCGTATGCTGCTGGCGAGCTCGAAAAACCGCCGTATTCCGCTGGGCGGCAGCGCCGCTACCGCAGGGTTAAGGTATTTGTCGTAGTCCATTTCCGCTCCTTACGCCTGCACGACAAGCCGCGATGAAGCTTTTTTCTCGAGGATTACGCCGTCAACCTTGTACTTTTTGAGTATGAAGTGCGTGGCGGTGGACAGGACCTTGTCGATGCCCGACAGCTTTTCGGACACGAAACGCGCCGCGTCCCTGAGACTCGTGCCCTCGACAAACACCGCAAGGTCATAGGCACCGCTCATGAGGTATACGCTCTTTACCTCGTCGAATTGGTAAATGTACTCGGCAATCTCGTCAAAGCCCTTTTCTCTGACGGGCGAAACCTTGACTTCGATGAGCGCCTCCACATAGTCGCGCGCCGTCTTTTCGTCGTTTACCACCGCAGTGTACTTGACGATTACGCCGCTGTTCTCCATTTCCGAAACGGCTTCGGTAACGGCGGCTTCGCTTGCGCCCAGCATCGTGGCGATTTCACCCGACGGCGTGCGCGCGTCGTCTTTCAGTATCGCTAGTATTCTCTCGTTAAGCTTATCCATGGTTGTTACCTCCGTTTTCGGTTTATTATATTCTCTATTGCTTGTTTTTAAGGCTGTTCAGCACGCCGCCGGCGAGAATAAACGTGCGCTGACGGTCGGTGAGCGGCATGTCGCACTCGTAGGCTTCGCCCTTCGTGACGTTCTTTACCGTGATTTTGCCGCCGTTTTTCACTTGCTCGGGGGCGTTTTCGATTACGAGTTCGTCGAGAAGGTCTATCCTCTCATAGTCGGCTTCGTTTGCGAACGTGAGCGGCAGTATGCCATTGTTAATCAGGTTGTCGCGGTGAATACGCGCGAACGATTTGGCAATAACGCCGCGTATGCCGAGATACAGCGGAACGAGCGCGGCGTGCTCTCGCGACGAGCCCTGACCGTAGTTCGCTCCGGCGACGATAAAGCCGCCGCCGTTTTCTCTCGCGCGCCTCGGGAACTCGGAATCCACCGGTTCCATGCAGTAATCGGACAGGTACGGAATGTTCGAGCGGTACGGAAGCAGTTTGGAATTGGACGGCATGATGTGGTCGGTGGTGATATTGTCCTCGCACACAAGCAGCGTTTTCCCTTTCACGTCGCCGCACAGCGGTTTGCCCTGCGGAAACGGCTTGATGTTCGGTCCGCGCTCGACGGTTACGTCGGGGTAATCCTTGGGCTCGAGAATAAGGTTGTCGTTGATTTCAAAGCGCTCGGGCATGTCGACATCGGGGCAATTCTCGCGGCTCGGGTCGCTGAGATAACCGTTAAGCGCGGTATAAGCCGCGGTTTCGGGCGAAACGAGGTACACCGAAGCGGTTTTCGTTCCGCTGCGAGCATAGAAGTTGCGGTTGAAAGTACGCACGGAAACGGCGTTGTTTTTGGGCGACTGCCCCATGCCTATGCACGGTCCGCAAGCGCATTCGAGCACTCTCGCGCCGGCGTTTATCATGTCCGCGAGCGCGCCGTTGCCGGCAAGCATCGCGAAAACCTGCCGCGAGCCCGGGCTTATCGTAAGGCTGACGTCGGGGTGGACGCGCTTGCCTTTCAGTATCGCGGCAACGCGCATCATGTCGCGGTAGGACGAATTCGTGCAGCTGCCGATGCACACCTGGTCGACCTTGACGGAGCTGAGTTCGCTCACTTTTTTCACGTTGTCGGGCGAGTGCGGACAAGCGGCAAGCGGCTCGAGCTTTGACAAGTCGATTTTTACCAGCTCGTCGTACTCTGAACCGGGGTCCGCCGCGAGCGGCGTGAAGTCCTTTTCCCTGCCCTGCGCCGCGAGGAACGCGCGCGTCTGTTCGTCGGAGGGGAAAATCGAAGTGGTCGCGCCCAGCTCCGCGCCCATGTTCGCAATCGTAGCGCGCTCGGGCACGGTAAGCGTTTTCACGCCCTCGCCAGTGTATTCCATCACCTTGCCCACGCCGCCCTTGACGGTCAGCACGCGCAGTACTTCCAATATTACGTCCTTTGCGCTCACGCCGCGATTAAGCGTGCCGCTGAGCTCCACGTTGACGACTTTTGGCATCGACAGGTACAGCGCGCCGCCGCCCATGGCTACCGCTACGTCAAGTCCGCCGGCGCCGATTGCCAGCATGCCTATGCCGCCGCCCGTGGGCGTATGGCTGTCCGAGCCCACAAGCGTTTGCCCCGGCACGCCGAAACGCTCGACGTTGACCTGATGGCAGATGCCGTTTCCCGGCTTCGACACATAGATTCCGTGCTTTAACGCGACCGAACGGATATACGCGTGGTCGTCGGCGTTCTCGAAGCCCGATTGTATCGTGTTGTGGTCTATATACGCGACGGAGCGCAGGGTTTTAACCTTGTCGATGCCGAGCGCCTCGAGCTGAAGGTACGCCATGGTGCCCGTCGAGTCCTGCGTCAGCGTCTGGTCGATGCGGATTGCGATTTCCTCGCCTGCCGTCATACGCCCCGATACCAAGTGTTTTTCGATTATTTTCCGCGTTAAGTTCATAAGCCTGTTTCTCCGTTGCTTTTTGTCGTTTTTTTGTCGCCGCCGCAATTTATCGTAATAAATTGTTTTTAATATTTTAGCCGTTTTTACTTTTCTTGTCAACCTTTCGCGGCGAGAGGACTGTAAATTATTGATTTTGTCCGCGCTTTATGTTAAAATACGAGTATGAAGCTTTGGATTAGAACGCAAAAAGGCGAAAAAATATTGCACTCGGTGACGGTTTCCGTCGCCGCCGTACCATCTGCCGACGAACTCGTCGCGCTGCTTCGCGAAACGCTGATGCCGCTCGACGTGCCCACTCCTGCAGTGCTGCCCTCGCACGCCGCCCATCTCAATCGGTTTAATCTGTGCCGATTCCGCAAAGCGGACTTTATCGAGCACGTCGATTTCGACTCCATGACCGTCGAGGTCATGCGCGGCGAAAAGGAAAAGAGGGCGCATAAGAAAACGCCGCTCGACGAAGCATAAATCTTAAGAGCGGCAATTCGCCCCTTAACCCGAATTTTTAATCGGACAGAGATGTTATTTCCCATAAACCCGAAACTTTAAGAGTCGGGGACGTAATTGTCCCCATAACCCAGAATTATCAGAAAGCGGAAGAATTTCCCTTCCCTGCTAACCCGAATTAGCGGAAGAATTTCCCTTCCCTGCTAACCCGAATTAGCGGAAGAATTTCCCTTCCCTGCTAACCCGAATTAAAAGGAGGGAACCGAATTTAAATTCAAACGTGCACTCTCCATCTAAAACGTCATCCTGAGCGCGCGGCTTTCCGCGCGCGTGAGGAACCCATGCATGGAACAATTACTAATCCTTAACTCGCGCGAACTCGCGCGGAAGCGCGAATACCACTCGCCGTAAGGCGAATACCGCCCGACCGAACGATTGCAAAATAAAACTACCCTTATCCCCGAACCTTGAATAAAACGAAAAACCGAGCGGAAAGATCGTTCGGTTTTTATTGTGCCGCGCAGAGAAGCGCGGATAACCTGTTCCCTGACCGCACAAGCGAATTCAACGCCGCACGGACAGAGTATTTAAGGAGTATGAAGAAGCTGTTTGATTGCCCCGTGAGCCGCCGCACGAAGTTTTGCCGCGCCGCTACCCTAAGGTACTTATACTATATCACGTCTAAACGCATTTTCGCAACGATTTCCGTTGTACAAAAAAGACAAAAAATATATACAATTTAACAAAAGTGCAATATTTTTTAGAAACCGTCAATAAATCTTGCGCTATTTTCTCCCGAGAATCCACACGCCGTCGCGATTTTCCGCGGATTTATAAGCCGAAAAGTCGTATACGGGCGTTACGCCGTCGGGGATTTCGATTGAGTAGCGCGCGGTATCGCCGTCCGACTCCCACCGAACGGTGATTTTGCCGTAAGCGCACTCGTAACTGCCGCTCGCGGACGTGATTTTTCCCGAAAAATCGATGAACGGACGGACGAGCACGCTCTTAAAACCCGGGTCGGATTCGACGGGAGAAATGCCGAGGCAGTAGCGGAACATCCACTCGCAACACGAGCCGAACGAATAGTGGTTAAACGAGTTCATTCTCACGTCGCCGAAACCGTGCTCGACGGTATAACTGTTCCACCGCTCCCACACGGTAGTCGCGCCGTTGACTACGCTGTAGCCCCACCCGGGGTACGAGCGGCGCGTCAGCACCTTGTAGCACAGCTCGCTCTCGCCGATTTCGCACAGCACGGGCAGCAGGAATTTTACGCCCAGAAAGCCCGTGACGAGGTGGTCGTCGGCTTCGTGTAGCTTGCGTACAAGGTGACCGCTAATCTCCTCTTTTGTCATCGCGCCGAACGCGTAAGCCAGAAGATAAGCCGTTTGCGTGTCGCTCTTAATCGTGCCGTCGCCGTCCACGAACTTAGCCCTGAACGCACGGCAAATATCTTCGTAAAGCGCAGCAAACTCACCCTCTTCGCCGTCGCCGATAATGCGGCAGGCGCGCGCGGTAAGGCTCGCCGAGTACGCGAAATACAGCGTGTTCAACACGGCTTTGTCCGTTTCCGAGCCGACGTTGAGCCAATCGCCGTAATTGTCGTCCTCGGGTCTTATGAATCCTTCGGACGTTTCGCGGCAAAAGCGCACAAACGCTTTCATCGCGCCGATATTATCGTAAAGCGTGCGCTTGTCGCCGTACATAACGTAGTGCTCGTAGGGAATAACGGTGATTGCGTCCGCCCAACCTGCCGCGAGGCGGTCGCCCTCCTCGGTGTAGTCGAAGTGCGGAACGTGCGGAGCAATGCCGCCCACCGCGCCGTTGCCGTACTGCGAGTCGCGCAAGTCGCACATATACTTTTCGTAAAACGCCTTGCAGTCCATATTGAACATCGCGCTGCCCACGAAAATCTGCGCGTCGCCCGTCCAGCCCAGCCGCTCGTCGCGCTGCGGACAGTCGGTGGGCACGCTGACAAAGTTTCCGCGCTGCCCCCACACTATGTTTTGATAAAGTTTGTTCACCACCTCGTCCGAGCAGGTAAACTCGCCCGTCTTTTTAAGGTCGGTGTACATGACTTCACCCGTGACGAACTCGATTTCCGCTTCGCCGTCCACCGCAACCTCCATATACCGAAAGCCGTGGAACGTGAACAGCGGACGAAATTTCTCGCGATAGCCGCCGGCGGAAACATAAACGTCGCTAGCTTCGGCACGGCGCAGGTTTTCCGTATAGACCGTGCCGTCCGCACGCAGCATTTCGCCGTAGCGGAACGTCAGCCGCGTGCCCGAAGCCGCCGTAATGCTCGCGGAAACCACGCCCACCATGTTCTGTCCGAAGTCGTACACCGTGTTGCCGTTCTTGTCCTTATAGGAATTTATCGGGTTCAGGCGGTGCTTGACGGTGACAATCGGCTCGCGCGCGAGCTCCGCCTTGCGGTTAAAGTTGAAGCAGTGCCGCGCGCAGTCGCGGTCGACGTATTGCTCGTAGTTGCGCTTGCTCCTGTCGCTTTGGAATCTGTCGTCGGTGGCAATCGCAGCCACCGTTTTCCACGCCGAATCGTCATAGTCGGGCGCGGAAAAATCCCCGAGACTCAGGCGGTGGTCGATATACTCGCCCATGTAGTTATCCGTGCGCAAAATCTCGCCCGTCGTTGCCGGCCAACTGTCGTCGGTCAAGATTTTCTCGCGGCTGCCGTCCGCATACTCGACGTCAAGCTCCGCCATGACGAAAATGCGGTCGCAGTAGTTGCAGCGGTACATGTCGTTGCCCATGTTTCCCACCGCCCAGCCGTCGCCTGCCACCAAGCCGATTGCGTTCTTCTCTCCCAGCCTGCCCGTCACGTCAAACTCGTAAATCGGCAACCGCTTGCGGTAGTCGGCAAAGCCCGGGGTCATGTAATCGTCCGCCACCGCTTCGCCGTTCAGGTACGCCTTCACTACGCCCATCGCGCCCAACCTCAGCACGGCGCGCTTCGGCTTGCCCGAAAGCGAAAACGCCTTGCGAAAGTACGGCGCGGGATTGCCGTAACGCTCCAACGCGCCCTTAGGCTCGCCCGTCTCGTAATTTATCCAATATGCGTCAAGCATCATTCCCTCTGTCCTCCTCGTAAGGTTTTATGTTCGCGTTAATTTTAATTTAATGCCGCCCGAATGCCGCTTTAAGCAACGTGCTCTCGCAATGGTTTTGCCGCCACGGCGGTTTTACTCGTTTCACGCGGTTCTTGTCGCACCTCGCGGCGATTTTATCATAACTTGCGCCGGTTTCAAAAGTCCGTTAGCGCGTTTTTAGCACAATTTGAGCCGATTTTTTCGACGCTTTACTCGGGCTCTACCGTGCTATAAGCTGATTTTTGCGTCGTTCGCGGACTACGGGAATATTATATTGCGTTCCATGGCGTTTTTCAATCGGCTTTTTCGTCGTCGCGGTAGGGTTTTTCACCCTCATTGCAGTGAAAATCGCGCGCCAACTATATGTGACCATATTAAAACGCGCCGAAGCCCGATCTCGCTCCGACGCGTTTCCTACTCGCTAAAACTTCATCCTCTATTTGCCCGTATATCCCCATTTGACAGTAGCATTGCAACCGGATTTCCAACCGCTCTCCCAACCGCTGGGCTTGCTTGACGCCTCGCAATTGATGGTTTTAAGATTACTGCAATCATAGAACGCACCATATCCGATACTCGTTACGCTATTCGGTATCGTTATGCTCCTTAAACTTCTGCAACCCATGAACGCCAAATCTTCGATACTCGTTACGCTAGACGGTATCGTTATGCTCCTTAAACTTCTGCAATACGAAAGCGCATTATCTGCGATACTCTCGCCGCTGGTTATAACTACCGTTTTTAATTTATCGTTTTTCACGCTACCGCAAACAATCGCCGGGATCGTCGCAGTTTCTATCGGGCAATTTTGGAATACACTATCTCCGATACTCGTTACGCTATTTCCTATCGTTCTATTTGATTTAAGATTATTCGTTTTGAGGGGCTTTATAAATAAAAACAGCCGGGGCGAAAGCTTTGGCTGTTTCGTGGAATTCGATACGTTAAACGATTACTAAAAACGGGGACTTAGCGTTATGCGTTTCTCTGCCCGAGCGGCGACAAAACCATGCTACTTATGGTAGGGAGTGCCGGCGAGAATATTGAACGCGCGGTAGATTTGCTCGGCGAGAATAAGGCGCATCAGCTGATGCGGATAGGTCACTTTGCCGAACGACACGCGAAGGTTCGCAGCCGCGCGGACGCGCTTGTCCACGCCGCAGCTGCCGCCGATAACGAAAGTGATTTCGGGCGCGGACAGGTAAGCGCGGTCGATTGCCGCCGCAAACTCGGGGCTTCCGAGTTCTTTGCCGCCGATATCCAGCAGCACGACGTAGCCGCGAAGCCGCCTAAGTATCGCGTCGCTCTCGAGCCTCACCTCCGCTTCGCCCGGCTCGTCCGCAAGCTCGACGACGGAAAACTCGCAGAAGCGCGACAGCCTTTTGGCGTACTCGGCGATACCGTCGGCGAGGTATTTCTCCTTGATTTTGCCCACGCACAGCACGGTAGCTTTCCTCATCACAGCCCCCACGCGAACGTGCACACGGTGGTGATAATCGTGACCACGAGAGCGCCGATATAGAACGCCCAATCGCGAAGAACGGGCTTGTAGAGCATTTTGTCGGAAAGCGGCGTGCGCGGCTCGCTTGCCTCGTCCTCAGCTTTCTCGCCCACTTCCTCGCCCTCGGCGGAAACGATGACGGTTTCGGGGCTTGCGTAGCGGCGCGGCTCGGGCTCGGGCGCGCGGTAACGCGCCTTGACGTCGCGTGAGGCGAGCTTGAGTATCGCAAAAACTATGCCGGCTCCGGCGGCGGCGAACAGCAGCCACAGCAGCACCGCCAGCCCGAAGTTCGAGGTGAGCAGCGCGTTTACCTTATCGAAGAAACCGCCGAGCGGCAGCGAATATTCCTCGGCAAAGTCGAGGTACACGCTGATTGAGTTGTTCATGAAATGCACTATCATTCCCGGGAAAACCGAGCGCGTGTACAGACACAGCGTCGCCATCAGCATGCCGAAAACGAACGTGTAAAACACCTGCGTTACGTTCTGGTGGAACAGCCCGAATTCCAAGCCGCACAGTAAGATTGTCTGCGCCGTGCCGAACGAGCCGCGCATAACCGTCAGAAAGCCGCCGCGATTGGTAAACTCCTCGCAAAAACCGGGGAGCACTCCCGTAAGGAAAATATTAAGAAGCAACAGCCAAATCGAAAAGGTTTCGGGATAGACGGTGCTGCTCGACGAGGAAAAGCCGAACAGCGTCAAAATCGTGTACCAGATTGTGGAAACACCCATCGTGACGATAATGCAGCACACGCCGAGCGGCACGCATAAAAGCAATATCCACGGGCTTGTTTTGCGGAAGTTCGACAGTTCCAGAACGCCCGAAAAGCTTTTTCCAAGCGCGAGCTTGTAGATGACGAACGGCACTATGAGAAGGAACACGACCTGCGTGAGCAGCGTGAACACGACGTCGAGCAGCGTGTCGGACAGATAGTCGGACGTCAGGTTCGCCACTATGCGCGACGCGAGCAGCCCCAGCGCAACCGAAAAAACCACCATGCCGGCGGCGCGGAAGCGTTTTTGCTTTTGAACAAGTAGTTCGGTCATATCGATACCTCTTTTTGCGGCTTAATCTATTATGCGGCTTATCGGGCGGTTACTTACACAAGCCCCGAAATATTGACCGCGAAAACCATAATCCAGGTGATAAGGCAGGCGAACAGCCCGATGCCGAGATAAATCGCATACGATTTGCGCCCGAGAAGCGGCGACTTACCGCGCCCCTGCTCGAAGTCCTCTCTGTCGAGCTCGGCTTGGACTCGTATCGGCTCCGTTGCCGCCGAAAACGCGCTTTTTTTGACGGGCTTTTGCGGCAAAGCGTTGTTTTTTGTCGAATTTTCTTCGGAAGCTTCCGCTTCGCACGCGTTGCTTTTTGTCGAATTTATCCCGAAACCGCCGAGTTCGGCGTTGCTTTTTGTCGGGTTTTGTCCGAAAACGTCGAGCGGCGCGTTGTTTTCGGTCGAGTTTCGTCTTAAATCGAAAACCAAGCCGCTGCCCGAGCCGTGGCGTTCCTTTTTCAGCATAAGCCTGCCGATAAAGTAAATCGCGGTTATGCCGAGGGCGAGAAAGCCGACGGTGGAGAGCGCGAACGCGAGTTGCCCGGCGAAAAACACGTCTAAAAACGCCGTGCCGGTAAACTCCAGAATCAACGCAATCAGGTTGTTGCAGGCGTGCACTATCATGGGGCAAACGACGGTGCCGGAGCAAATCGCGAGGTAGGCGCAGGCGCAGCCCATAAAGAATTGATACACGGTTTGCTCGGGGTTCATGTGCATCAGCGAGAACGCAAGCCCCGACAGCAGCACCGACGGGAGCACGCCGAGTTTTTTTGTAAGCCCCGTGAGCAACGCGCCGCGGAACACGAGTTCCTCGCACACGGGCGCGATAATCACGGTGACGAGCACGCACAGCGTGACGTCGAGCGCGCTGCCCAGCGGAATGTCGGTGGAAAACGCATAGCCTATCTTTTCCAGCCACAGCGCGAACCATTGCGCCGGGAAAATGAAGCACAGCACCGACAGCGCCGCCGCGAGCACGCAAAGCAGCATGTCGTACCATTTCGGAACGCGGACGGGAAAGGCTATGCCGCGGTTTGTCTTTTTGGTGTAGAGGCGGAACGACAACAGAAAGCCGAGCTGCAACACCGCCATGAGGATATAATTCACGAAGCCGGGCACGCCGCCATTGCCCGACAGCAGCATGACGACGGCAAGCACAATCGAGCCCAGCAACTGAATGCCGAGGTTGACGAGTATCGCTATTAAATAGATTGCCGCGCCGCCGTGAGCGGAAAGAGTGCGCTTCATCGTTTATTCTCCTTGAATAAATTTACGTTCCGTGCGCTCAGGAAATCTCGTACAGACTGCTCATTTTGTCGGGGTAAGCCACCTCGAGCATAAAGTCCCTGCCTTCGATTTTGCCGCGAGCGAGCAAATAGTCCTTGCAACTCTCGAACGCGAGCTCGGGATAGTTATTTTCGCGGCTTAGGTGCGCGAGCATGATTTGCCGCACGCCGCCGCACACCAGCCTGTACACGCATTCGTCGCAAGCCTCGTTGGACAAATGCCCCTCGCCCGAGAGTATCCTCTGCTTCAAAAAGGGCGAGTAAGAGGCGTTGGCGCGCAAAAGCCCCGGGTCGTGATTGCTTTCGATAATCACCAAATCGCTGTCGAGGAGCGCGGTCATGGCGGCTTCGGGAACGACGCCCGTGTCGGTGGCGACGGTCACTTTTTTGCCGCCCGACAATAGTCCGTACCCCACGCAGGGCACGTCGTGCGACAGTCGAAAGGGCGAAACGGTGACGTCGCCTATGTAAAAGTCGCCGCCGTAGTGATTGAGCCGCTTTCTGCATTCGCCTATTTTTCGGTAAATCGAGCCGAAGCAGTCGTCGTGGCAATACAGTTTCGCGCCCGGGTGACGGCGGCAAAAGCTCTCCGCGCCGCCGATGTGGTCGGAATGCGCGTGGGTAAAGACAACGTGCGCTTCGTCGGGGTTCGCGCCCAGCGCCGCAAGGCACTTTTCCACTCTCGCGGCGGACAAGCCCAAATCGACGAGCACCGTCGTCTGCTCACTTTGAACGAATATGCAATTTCCCGTACTGCCGCTGCCGAGTACGCACACCTTAAGAGCCATAACGCGTACATTATAGCACAACGAAACCGAAATGGCAAGCCGCAGCGCGCGAATAAAAGAACGCGGCTCCGCATTTTCCGTGAAGCCGCGCCCCAGATTATTCTATTCCAAAGCGAACGTAACGTATTCCGCGGTATCGGAATCGCCGCCGATAAACGCGCGGAACTCGCCGCTCTCCGCCTTGCGCTTCATGTCCGCGCCGTAGAACGCGAGCATGTCCTCGGTGATTTCAAACGCAACCGTCTTTTCCTCGCCGGGCGTGAGCGTGAGCTTTTTATAGCCCTTCAGCTCCTTTATCGGGCGAACGCACGAACCCACCAAATCGCGGACGTACAGCTGCGCGGTTTCGGTAGCCGTGACCTTGCCCTCGTTCTTGACGCGCGCGGAAACGGTTACCGTGCCGCCGCGTTTCATCGTTTTGTCCGAAACTTTGAGCTCGCTATAACCGAACGTCGTGTAGCTGAGTCCGTAGCCGAACGGGTACAGCGGACGGACGGGACCGTCGATATAGCTGGACGAGTACGCCACGCGCTTAGTATCGCAGGCGACGGGTCTGCCGGTGTTGTAGCGGTTGTAGTAAATCGGGCACTGACCGGTAAACGCCGGGAAAGAAGCCGGAAGCTTGCCCTCGGGCACAACCTTGCCGAACATGAGGTTTGCCGCCGCCGAGCCGCCCTCGGTGCCCGGCTGCCAGATTTCGAGAATAGCCGGAGCGGTTTTACTAAGCCGCGTGATTGCCAGCGGTCTGCCGCTGAAAAGCAGTACCGCGGTGTTTTTGTTCGCCGCAACGACCGCGTCCAGAAGCTCGTACTGCGCGGCTCCGAGCTCGAGGTCGAGCTTGCTGTTGCCCTCGCCGCTGTCGCCCTGCGGCTCGCCCAGCGTGAGAATGACCGCGTCGGAAGTCGCCGCCAGCGTGACGGCTTCCTTTATCGCCGCCTTGTCGGCAACCGCGCCGATTTCGCCGCCCACGCCCTGCGTGTAGCGCACCGAAGCGTCGGGCAGCAGTTTTTTCACGCCGCCCAGAACGGTAACGGTGTCCTTGCCGTCGCCGTAGCAACGCCAGATACCCATGATTTCGCCGGTAGCGGCAAACGGTCCTATCACCGCGACGCGCTTTACCTTGTCGGAGAAAGGCAATACGCCGTCGTTTTTGAGAAGTACCGCGGACTTTTCGGCGGCGATTCTCGCGATTTCGCGGTTCTTTTCGGTAAGCACCGCTTGCTCCTCGCTCTCGCGCAGCGCCCTGCCGTGCGGAGCGTCGAACAGCCCTGCCTCTTCCTTGTTCCTGAGCGCGCGCTCCACCGCCTTGTCGACGTCCGCCACGGAAATCTTGCCGTCGTCAATCAGCTTTTCCATGCAGTGGAGGTAAGTCGCCGACATCATTTCCACGTCGTTGGTGGCTTTCATCGCCATGTAAGCGGCTTGCTCCTCGTCCTCGGCGACCCCGTGCGTGATGAGCTCGCGGAACGCGTTATAGTCGGAAATTATCATCTTGTCGAAGCCCCACTCGTCGCGGAGTATGCCCTTGACAAGCCATTCGTTGCCTGCCGACGGAATACCGTTCATCGAGTTGAAGGACGTCATAACCATGTCTACGCCGGCGTCCACAGCCGCCTTGTACGACGGCAGGTAGTACTCTCGCAGCGTTCTTTCGCTCATATCGACGGTGTTGTAATCCCTGCCGGCTTCCGCCGCGCCGTAAGCCGCGTAATGCTTTACGCACGCCTGTAAGCCGCCGCGGTGATAGCCCTCGACTTCGGCTTTCGCCATGTCGCAGTTGAGAAGCGGATCCTCGCCGGTAGTTTCGGCGATTCTTCCCCAGCGCGCGTCGCGAGCCAAGTCAACCATGGGCGAAAACGTGACGTTGATACCCATCGCCAGCGACTCTCTCGCCGCCATTTCGCAGCAGTCCGCTATAGTTTCGGGCGAGAACGTCGCGCCCATGCCGATAGGCAGCGGATAAATCGTGCGGCAGCCGTGCACCACGTCCATCATAAACGACATCGGTATCTTGTGCTTGTCGGCGGCAAGGTGCTTTTCCTGCACTTGCCGCACCTTGTCCGTGCCGCGGAAATTCAGCGTGGAGTGTATTCCGCTAAGGTCGTCTTTTGTAAGCCCCAAATCAGCCATGGGACCCGTTGCCTCCGCGCCTGCCTGTCCCAAAAAGAACTCGGCGTTCAGCTGCGTGAGTTGCATCAGTTTTTCTTTGAGCGTCATTTTCGCAATCAGCGACTTTATATCCATTCTACGTTCTCCTTCTATTCTTTCTGCGGCAATCGCCGCTACTCCCGATTATACACCGATTCCGCCGCTTTTGGCAAGCGAAAACGCGTCGCGTACCGCGTGCATTCTCCGAAAGCGCGGCAAAAAATCCCCTCCGACCCGAAAAATATCGCGCACGCCGCGACCGCGCGTCCGGGAAACAACGCAAAAAGCCCCTCGACCCGTGGTGCGAATCGTGGGGCTTGTATGCTGATTGTTGCCGTCTACAAACGTCGGCTAGATTTTCTCGGGCGGAACCTGAGCGTGGAAGCTCTTTACGGGAGCGGTCGCCACGGGGCGCACGGGTTTAAGGTATTCTAGCGCGTTGAGAATTACGCGCCTTACCTGCTCGTTGTGGTAGGTGGGCAGCGTTTCGTGACCGGGACGGAAGTAGAACAGCTTGCCGAAGCCGCGCTTGAACGTGCAGCCCGAGCGCATCACCTCGCCGCCGCGGAACCAGCTGATAAACACCAGCTCGTCGGGCGCCGGAATGGCAAACGGCTCGCCGTACATTTCCTCGTGCTCGATGTCGATATACTCGCCTAAGCCCTGAGCCACGGGGTGAGTTCTGTCGATAACCCACACGCGCTCGTTCTCGCCCATTTCGCGCCAGGAAAGCGCGCCGGTAGTTCCCATAAGCCTCTGCATGGGGCGCGACTCGTGCGCGGAGTGCAGCGCGAGCATGCCCATGCCGCGGTTTACATAGTCGACAACCATGTCGACGACCGCCGGGTTTACGGTGCCGTGATACCAATGTCCCCACCACACGAGAACGTCGGTGTTTTTAAGGATTTCTTCGGTCAGCTCGCTGCCATCGTCGTCGGGACCGTGGACAATCATCTTGACCTCGTGTCCGTCGCCCGTCATGAGAAGGCGCAAGCACTCGTTCATGCCCTCGGGGTAAGCGAGCTTGGCCTCGGGGCTGTCCATGCTGGCGTTGTGCTCGGTAAATATCGTGATTTTCATTCTCGGTTCTCCTCTCGCCCGAAGGCTTGTCTACGCCGCGAGCGGCTTAGTCGAAGTAGTAGGGCTTGCCGGTCTTTTGCGACTCGTAGATACCCTCGAGGATTCTGGTGACGCAAGCGGCTTGCTCGGCGGTAACGTAAAGGTTACCTTTGCCCTGAATAGCGTTGGTAAAGCAGATCGCCTCGAGTCCCGGAGCGTCGGTTGCGCCCGCGCCGTCGAAGAACGCCACGCCGCCGGTCTTGAAGTCGGGTTCGAGAATGTACTGTCTGCCGTTCATAACGCCGTTGACGCGGAGTCTATCCCAGGTAAGTTCCGCGCCCGCTTTGTCGCCGCAAACGGTGGTAGCCGCTTCAAGCGGATTAGCGTAGTTGAGCGCCCAGGAGGAGCGGAGGTTGATGGTAGCGCCGTTCTTCATAACGACGAAACCGAACGCGGAGTCCTCGGCGGTGAACTTCTCGGTATCCCAGTCGCCCCAGGCGTTGCCGGTGCCGGTCTGTTTGTTGAGTTTGTGGTAAGTCTTGCCCACGCAGTAGGCAGGCTCATAGTTGTTCATCGCAAAAAGCGTGAGGTCGAGCGCGTGCGTGCCGATATCGATCAGCGGACCGCCGCCCTGCTTCTTTTCGTCGATGAACACACCCCAGGTAGGAACTGCTCTGCGACGGATAGCGATAGCCTCGGCATAGTAGATTTCGCCGAAGTAGTCCTGATCGGCGAGGTCTTTAAGATACATGGCTTCCTTGCGGAAACGGTTCTGATAGCCGATAGTGAGGATTTTGCCCGACTTGTCGCGAGCTTCAATCATCTTCTTGGCTTCTTCGTAGTTCATAGCCATAGGCTTTTCGCAGAGAACGTGCTTGCCGGCGTTGAGCGCGTCGACGGTGATGTGGCAATGCTCGCTGTTGTGCGTAAGCACGAGCACCGCGTCGATCGTCTTGTCTTTAAGGAGCTCTTTGTAGTCGGTGTAAACCTTGCTGGTTTCGTTGCCGTACTCTTTGTTAGCCTTGATTGCGCGCTCTTCGATGATGTCGCAGAACGCCACCATTTCGGCGTTCGGGTTGTTCTTCTCCGCAGGCATGTGCTTGCCGTTTGCGATACCGCCGCAGCCGATAACGCCTATTCTCACTTTTTCCATGATAAAATCTCCTTTATGGATTTAATATTTTTGCGGTCGGTCGTCCGACTCGCCGTTTGACGATTTGTGTTTTTATTTACCTGCGAGCTTTTTCATGTTCGCGCAGCTCTTTTCGAGGTACTCTTCGTAATCGCAGGGATAGCTCTCCACTTCCAGCACGAACAGTTCGATCCCGAGTTCCTTGGCGTATTCCATGACCGCGGCGGTATTGCTCATGCCCTCGCCCACGATAGCCTCGTGATACTCGGTGGGGTTAGCGATATTCGTGCGCTTGTCCATTTCCTTGATGTGAAGCGCGGTAAGGCGTTTTCCGTACTTGCGCATAAGCTCCACGGGGTCGTGACCGCCTGCCGTCGCCCAGAAAATATCGAGTTCGGACGTAAAGCCGGGGACGGCTTGCATGAGTTCGTAAACTCTGTCCGCGCCGTCGCGATATTCCTGACTGTGGTTGTGATAACCGAACACCACTCCGCGCTTGTCGAGAATCTCTTTGACCTCTTTGATTTTTGCCGCGATCTCGGGGAGTTTGTCGCGAAGATCCTCGTAGGATTCCCACGGAACGTAGACGCGCTCGATGCCGACAGTATCGATATATTCGAGGTTCTTTTCGATGTCGTTCAGCATGATATGCGCCGAAACGCCTTTAAGTCCGCGATCGTCCAGAAGTTTCTTGATTTCTTCGGGCGTTCTTCCGTAGAAACCGGCGAACTCCACGCAGTCGAAGCCGCTTGCCTTGATTACGTCAAGCACGGTTTCCAGTCCGTACTTTTTGATTTCTTCGCGGACGGAATACAGTTGAATACCGAATTGTTTCATGATTACACCCACCACATTTCACCGGCTTTCTCGGTGATAATAATATCTTTAAGGAAATTAACGGCTTTTTCAAGTCCCTCTTTCGGCGACATGAGGCTGTCCTCGTGCTCGATTGAGATACTGTCGTCATAGCCTGCGACTTTCAGCGCGCTGATAATCTTCTTCCACTCGAGCGCGTCCGTGCCGTAGCCCATGGTGCGGAACACCCAGCTTCTGTGCGCGACGTCGGCGTAGGGCTTTGTGTCGAGCACGCCGTTGACGTGTACGTTATGCGCGTTGAGGCAGGTGTCTTTCGCGTGGAAGTAGTACACCGCGTCGCCTAAGTACGCGATCGCGTCCACGAGGTTGACGCCTTGCCAGATAAGGTGCGACGGGTCGACGTTTGCGCCGATCATCGGACCTACGGCGTTTCTGAGTTTCATCAGCGTTTCGGGATTGTAAACGCAGAAGCCGGGGTGCATTTCCAGCGCGATTTTCTTCACGCCGTTCTTCGCCGCGAACTCCGCCGCCTTTTTCCAATAGGGAATAAGCACCTCGTCCCACTGATATTTAAGCTCGTCCAGGTACTCGTTCGGCCAGGCACAAGTCACCCAACTAGGGTTCTTTGCGTCGGGGTCGGAACCCGGGCAGCCCGAGAACGTGATTATTCTCGTCACGCCGATTTGACCGGCGAGTACGCAAGCCGCCTCGAAGTCCGCCTCGAAGCTTGCCGCCATTGCCTTGTCGGGGTGAACGCAGTTGCCGTGCACCGACAGCGCCGAGATTTCCATGTCGTACTTTTTGAAGGTGGCTACCAGCTCGTCGCGCTTTGCCTTGTCTTTCACAAGGACTTTTGCGTCCGCGTGCTTGGTGCCGGGATAACCGCCTACGCCCAGCTCGAACTGACTCACGCCGATAGACTTAAGATATTTAAGGCTCTCGTCGAGGCTCATTCCGCCGAGCACTCCGCTTACTACGCTGAGTTTCATTTGATTTCCTCCGTGTTTGTTTTTATTTTAATCCTTTTCGGGATAAATCCTGTCTAAACGCGTTCCTCGATTACGCGGTGTTCTTTCGCCGACTGCTCGGCAAGCTCCATGACTCTGAACACGCGTTCCTCTTCTCTGCGAGTGACAATCGTGGGCACGCCCTTTATCACCGCGTCCATGAAGTTGCGGTAAAACGCGTTCTTGTCGCCGCGCACGACGTCAATCGGCTTGTCCGAAACGGTTTCGCTTCTTCTCGCCGCCATGGTTTTGGTGAAGCCGTTGCCGGCGTTCACTCCCTCGAGCTTGTCGTCGTCGCGGATAACGCACCTGACCACTCTGCCTTCCACGTTGTCGCGGCGCCAATTCGTAACGGTCGCCGTGCCGTCCATGCCGTAGACCTGCCAGCGCGGCAGCTCGATAAACGAGTTGGTGTCCACCACTATGCGGTAGATAAGCCCGTTCTCGAATTTCACCTCGAGGTCGAAGCCGTCCTCGACTTCCGCGCCCTCGATATACGAATAGTCGCAGTATACCGAAACCACAGTCGAGTCAATCATTTGCAGCATCTGGTCGATAAGGTGCACGCCCCAATCCGGCATCATGCCGCCGCCCTGCGACTTTATCTTTCTCCACGCGCCCGGTATGCCGTTCGAGCCCATGACGCGCGATTCGATGCGGTAAACCTTGCCGATTTCGCCGCTGTCGTAAACCTTTTTCACCGACAGATAGTCGTCGTCCCATCTGCGGTTCTGGTGCGGCGAGAAAACCTTGCCGCATTTTGCCGCCGCGTCGTACATCTCTCCGAGCTCGCGGCTGTCCATTGCCGCCGGCTTTTCGACGATTACGTTCTTGCCGCGGCGAAGCGCCTCTAAAACGTAGGGAAGATGCAGGTCGTTGGGCGTTGCAATCAGCACCACTTTTATGCTGTCGTCGCTCATGATTTCTTCAGCCGTATTAAAGTTATGCAAGCCGCACTCGGTCGCGAACGCCTTTCTCTCGGGGCTTATATCGTAAACCCCGGCTATCTCCAATTTTTCGGGATAGTCGCTGTCGTTCAGCCGCTTGATAATGTACTTGCGGTGATTGTTCCCCATTCCGCCGAATCCGATGATTGCGATTTTCATGTAAGTTATTCCTTCTTTGCGGTAATTTTTGTCGTTATTCGGGCGATTCTCGTTTTTCTTTGCCCGACCTATTGACTTTTTCCTTTTGTCAATGATATAATAACACCGAATATTGACAATTTCCTACCATAAATATAGAAAACCTTTTCAAATATTGCGCCGATTTTAAAAGCCGAGGCAAAGGAGCGGAAATGAAAGACATATTTTACGAATACTTCCACGACAAAGGCACCGAACTGTGCGTTTCCGAGGGGAAAAGCGGCATGTGCCGCTCGCACTTTCACCGCAGTATCGAGATCCTGTACGTCATGGAGGGCGGCATGCGCACCGAAGTGAACGGCAAGGAGTACCTTGCCGAACCCGACGACATCGTTTTCGTCCACGGCTACTACACTCACGCGTTCAAGCCCGAGCCGTTCTATCGCAAGGTGTTTTTCGTTATTCCCTCGAACTACGGCAACGACTTCGACGCGATCTTTCAGCGGTCGAGTCTGCCGCCGATTTTAGACGACAAGGATTTTAACCGCGAAAACCTGCGCGACCTCTTTCAGAAAATGTACGACGAGCGCGAAACCATGCCGCCGCTCGTTAAAAAAGGCTATCTCAACGTGGCTCTCGGCTCGATCATCGACCGCTATCCCCTATTGCCGCTCGAAAAGAACGAAGGCGTGGATATGCTGGTCGGCGTTCTCAATTATATCGACATCAACTACGCTTCGCCCATAACGCTCGACGCAATCAGCGAAACTTTCGGCTATAACAAGTACTATTTTTCGCGGCTTTTCAACAAGTATGTCGGCGAAAACCTGAATAATTACGTCAATATCATCAGGCTTCAACACTTCATGACCGCCGCGAAAAAAGAGGAAAATACCCCCATTTCCGAACTCGCGTTCTCGTGCGGCTTCGACTCGCTCACCACATTTTACCGCTACTTCGGCAAAATCTACGGCGCCTCCCCCAAACAAGTCCTCTCCGGCAGCAGATAACCCCGTTCGCCTCAAGCGTTTAAGCCTAAAAATCCCCCGTCCGTCCAACGACGAGGTTGCACGCGTGGGGCTCGCGGTTGCTGCCGGCGAAATGAATTACGAGGATCTTTTAGGCTGGATTAGAGAAAACGAATAAGCAAAAAGCACGGCGGCGGTAAAGCTTCCGTGCTTTTTTTTACTAGATACGCCCTTTGATTTTTGCCGCGCTTTTCCCGGCGTTATTTGTTCTCGTCGGTCTTGTCATCGGGTTTGTCGGCGTTTATTCCCAGCGCGGACTTCACCACCATGTCGGCGGCGAAGCGGTACTGTTCGTCGTCGATTACGCCCTCGTCGTGCAGCTTTTTGAGGTCGGTGAGCTTAGCGTCCACGCTGTCGTCCGCCTTTTTCGGGGCAGGCTGCGTTTCTTCGAACGGGTCGATGACGCGCACGGTCGGGCGGTCGTAGCCCTGTCCGTCGCTTCGGCCGTCGCCGCGAACGCTTCCGTCCGGATAGTAGTAAGCCGTCACGGTTGCGCCGCCGGCGTTATCCTTTGTCGCGAGCGAAATGATTTCAAACGTGAGCGCAACGCCTGCGCCGAGAATCATCGGGAACGCAGACAAGCCTGCAAGCGCGAATATAATGAGGATAATGCCTAAAAGCACGCAATTCGCAATGCCCAAGCCCATTCTCGCCTTCGGGAACTTGCCGCTGCACAAGAGCGCGCTCACTACCACTGTTCCCAAACCCAAAACAAGCAGCAGTATGCCCGTTGCGGTAAAGAGCGACGCCATTTCGTCATAAGTCATCTGAGGGTCCAACAATGACGGGTCGACTTTCGGCAATAAGTCGGGCAGCGCGAACGCGATTACGCCGCTCAGCGCGATAAGCGCGCCCAGAATTATGCCGATAATCGCCGACACAAGCTCGAATTGTCTTTTTCTTTTCATAAACGCTCCGGGAAAGGCGGTAGTTTCGGTGGTTGCCTTTCCCTCACATTATATAATTAAACGGAAACGTTGTCAAGACCCACCGTGAAATCAGGGCGAAAATTCGCTGAATTTAACAGAAGCCGCCCATTTTCGGCGCGCTCACGGGGGTTGTCCCCACTGCTCGCGCCGCGCTTGCGTTACGCGTCGAAAACCGCAGCCGACTTCACTCTCGACTTTACGCCCGGAAAAGCTTCGGCGCAACCTGCCGCCCTGCGCAAAGCGCGGACGGAGGCGCGTCTGCCGACGTATCGCGAGAGCTCGACGTCGGTTGCCCGACCGTCGACAGAGTACTCGCGAATTGCCGCGCCGCGCGGAATGAACCGATAATCGCCGACGGCGACAAACACCGAAAAGCGCTTCCCCAGCCGCTCGCAAACGCGCGCAACCGCTTTCGCCGCACCGCGAGAATAGCACAGCCCGTCGAAATTAAGGTACACATCTTTGACCCCGAGGTCATACCTCGCCAGCAGCTGCGCCAGCCTGTACTCGGTCGGATTCAACCGCTTCAGCCGCGTGGAAATTCTGCTCTTCAAGTCGAAAACCCGCGCGTAGTACGCGATTTCCGCATCACGCACCGGACTTTTCGTGACCAACGACTTCTGGTACGCCACATACTCGGCTACCGTCATTTTCCCGAACGGCGCGTCGCCTATCGCAAACCAACGCTTGCCGCCGTAGTCGAACGCACCCAGAACCTCGTCGTTGTCCGCGCAAGCCGCATCCGAAGCTTTCCCCGCCAATCTGAACGCGGCTCGCTTTACCGCCGCGTCGCCCAAACAATAGGTTATCATTTTTGCACTTACCTGCCGATAGTTTTTTTCGCGCCTCGCCCTCTTTTCCCGGGCAATAACGCATGTGAAAATTATTGACGCCTCTCCGCCCCGTTATACTTCCTTTCGCTCACGCAGTCTTATACAAGACGTGAAATCCCTTGCATGGAGCGAAGTCCCAACCGTTTACAACCATATTTTGGACACACTCGCACGGGCAAAATCGGGCTTGCGGTGGAAAAGGATGTCCGAACGGCTATACACGAAACCGAACAAAGCGAAAAGTATCTGAGCCTTAACGCATTGGCAGGTTATAGACTCTTCCCCGAAGA